>MDTF01012033.1_pt1 | contig 47460 bp, 45 predicted proteins | sample 811191 | NCBI WGS metagenome assembly MDTF01 (sample SAMN05326649, study PRJNA326480) | marine metagenome | isolation source: seawater | place: Southern Ocean | collected 2011 | reverse complement strand
TTCAGATCCCTCTACAGTTAAAAATTTTCCACCTAAACTTTCAACTTGTTCTTTTGATGCCATTCTAACATCTGTTGCAAATACCACGGCACCCATTCTTTTTGCAGTTGCAATTGCTTGGAGACCAGCAACACCCGCTCCTACTACTAATACTTTTGCTGCAGGAATTGTTCCGGCTGCAGTCATCATCATTGGTATAGCTTTTTCAAATTTTGCAAATGATTCTATAACAGCTTTATATCCAGCAAGATTGGCTTGTGAAGAAAGTATATCCATTGATTGAGCCCTAGTTATTCTGGGCAGCATCTCTAAAGAAAAAACATTGATATTTTTTTTAGACAAATTTTTTATTTTTTCTTTATTGATATGTGGATTGAATACTCCAACCAGAGTCTGATTTTCTTTTAAAAGTGAAAGGTTGTTTTCTGATAACAAACCTAACTGAACAACGATATCTGCATTACTTAAAACTTCGGTTTCTTTCTCAAAAATTTCAACACCTAATTCTTTATATTCATTGTCTTTAAATCCTAAATGCTCACCATATTTTTTAGATAGAGCAACCTCAAAACCAAGACCTAGGTATTTCTTGGCAATATCTGGTGTAATTGCAATTCTTTTTTCAACTAATTGATTTTCTAAAACTGAAACGATTCTCATTATATAATTCTACAACAAGAATAGTGCCATTAGAACTAAAACTGATATCACAGCGACAGTTCCCCACAACACAAATTTGGTAAATTTATCCCAAGTATTTTTATGGTTTTGATCATCCATAAAAATTACTTTTGTCTAGCTTTGAATTTAGGATTAGTTTTATTAATTATATATACTCTGCCTCTTCTTCTAACTAATTTAGAATTAAGGTCTCTTTTTTTGAGTGATTTTAAAGAACTTTTAATTTTCATAACAATTTTTTTTATGCCTGGCAACGTCTTACTCTTCCGTGCCTTAAGACAAAGTACCATCAGCGCTGAAGGGCTTAACTACCGAGTTCGGAATGGGATCGGGTGTAACACCTTCGCAATAGTTACCAGGCAGGTGGGGTTTTACAATTTTTTTAATTAGATGTCAAAGATTAAGATTTTATAAACTTTGATGTGTTATCTCCACTTTTAAGCTGATCAAAAATCCATTTATAGGTTAGTTTTAACCCTTCATTTAGGTTGATAGAAGGTGACCAATTTAGATCTCTTTCAATTTTAGTATTATCACTCGATCTACCTCTTACTCCTTTTGGTTTATCTAAGAGATATTTTTTATTAACTCCATAATCTGCTATTCCTTCAATCATTTTTATCATCTGATTTATAGAAACCTGCTCACTACTCCCAACATTGTAGGGTTCAATCAAATCTGAATTAAATATTTTTTTTGTTCCATCAAGGCAGTCTGTTATGTACATAAAGCTTCTAGTTTGCTCTCCATCTCCCCAAACTTCTATCTCTTTTTTATTATTAATTTTTGCATCAGCTATTTTTCTACAAAGAGCTGCTGGAGCCTTCTCTCTTCCCCCGTCATAAGTGCCTAAAGGACCATAAACATTATGGTATCTTACAACTCTTGTTTCGAGTCCAAAATCTTCTTTAAAATGTCTGCACATTCTTTCACTAAACAATTTTTCCCAACCATATCCGTCTTCGGGTTCTGCTGGATAAGCATCTTCCTCTTTTAATCCAGGGACAAAAGTTACTTTTTGCTTTTGACCATTATAAACACAGGCACTTGATGAGTAAAAATATCTTTGAACTTTATTAGTTAAACATGCTCTCAATAAATTTGTATTGATCAGGACTGATAACATGCATTCTGCTTTATTATTTTCTATAAATCCCATGCCTCCCATATTGCATGCCATATTATATATAAAATTAACACCTTTGGTAACTTCTAAGCAGTTTTCATATTCTTTTAAATCTAGAGAAAAATTTTTATTTTTATCAGAGATTTGAAACCAAAACTCTAAAGGTTTTATATCGGCACAAACTACCTCGTGCCCCTCTTCCATTAAATTTTTAACTAAGTGCCCACCAATAAAACCACCCGCTCCACAAACTAAATATTTCATTTTTTTTTAAATTCCTCTATATATTTTTTTAATGATATTTTTCCTCTTAAATTAATTATTTTATAGTCTCTTATTTTGTTTATTTCTGTTGACTTGAACCTTTCTCCTCTTCTTTCAGGTATTCTAATAATATTATTACTAAATAGTTTTGCAAGACCTAAAATAGAGTACGATGTATCATTTGATATAGAGTAATGGCAATTTTTATTTTCTTTCCATGCGTAAATACAAGCCTCAACAGTATCTTTTACATGTGTGAATTTTCTTGTTTGAGAGCCCGGCATAACAACTGGCAAAGGTTTGTTTTTTAAATAATTAAATTCAAAAATGCCCACTACAGCTGCCATTAATTTATTATAAATTTGATTGGGCCCATAAACATTAAAAAAATATATTATCTCATATTTAAGCCCAAACCATTCATTTAGGTTCATTATTAAATTCATATTATTAGATTTACTAAAGGCATATGGAGACAAATTTTGGTCTTTACCAGAATTGCCTAGACTAGCAGAAGTAGCTGAATAAATAATTTTAATTTTATTTTTTAAACAAAAATCAAATACCTTGTAACTACCTGTGATATTTGTTTCTAAACATTTTTTGTTGTTTTCAAAACTTTGGGCAATTCTTGAAAATTCTGCAAAATGAAAAATTACTGCTATATCGTTTTTGAACCTAGATAGAATTTTAGAAATATTTTTTGTATCTCCATTTATGTATTTAATTTTTTTGTTTATAATATGGTTTTTTTTTGATCCACTGTAGTAATTATCTATAGATATTATCTTTTTTGATGTTTTTGTTAGTAAAGATTTTATCAGATTAGATCCAATAAATCCTGCACCGCCTGTAACAACTATATATTTCATTGAAAAACTAATATCAAATATTACATCTATAACAAGAATAATAATCATCAATCTGTCAAAAATTTAAATTATTTTTTAAGAATAAGTTAATACATTTTAGATACTATAAGAGACAAATTAAATCAAAGTAAGAGTTTATAATTTTAACCTAAGAAATAATTCTAATAACTGAGTTATTCTGGTAAATATAGTATCTCTTTAAATTAAATTTTTTTTAAGTTTTTTTGAAATACTCTTCCAGTTATATTGATCATTTTGATATTTCATTGAATCTTTTGAAACTTTTTTATATCTACTTTTATTTTTAAAAATAATTTTTATTTTCTGTGCAACTTTTGTGCTTGATATTTCTTTTTTAAATTTAAAGCCATTAATATTGTCCTTAACAACTCCTCCAATACCACCAATATCGAAAGTAAAATTATATAAACCAAATGAATTCGCTTCAGCAAAAACAACTCCAAATGCTTCTGACTTGGAAAATAGTAAATGAAAATGTGATTTAACTAAAAGACTGGATATTTTTTGATTAACGTTTTTCTTATTCTTATTTAAAAACTTAACTACTTTAAGATTTGATAAATTTCTATATTTAAAAGGGATTTTTTTTGGACCAATTATTGTGAGTTCAGATGGTACATTTAAATAATTTAATTTTTTTAGTACGTCACAAGCAAATGACATTCCTTTCCTATCCCAATCTACGCCTATACTTATAAGATTACACTTTTTTGTCTTTGCTTTTAAGTTAATATGATTGATTAAGTCAGATTGCGAATAATTATTTTTTATATTTGAACCAAATGGTAAAAAATGAACTTTATTTTTTTTTACTTTATATTTCTTAATACAATCATTAATAGCCCATTGGCTTGTCAGAAAAATTTTTTTTGCTTTTTTAAATGCTCTTTTATCTAAAAGATTTCCCTCTCTAATTGTTTTGCTATGTATTTTTTGATTATTAAAATAATGTGAATAGTAAGAATTGAATGTGGCATCAGTCCATATATATATAGGTAAATTAGTTTTTAAAAAACTTACTGAATAAGCATCACACGTAAAAATTAGTTCTGCGTTAATTTTTTTAAGTTCTTTTTCTAGAATAACCGAGTACATTTTAGATAAAATAACACTTCTCTCTGAATCGTACTTAATACCCAAAATTTTATAAAAATTTCTTTTAATCTTGAATAAAGCTTTAAAATACCAAGGCACAACAGGCATAATCACAACTTCACTTCCTATGCTTTTTAAAACATTAAGAATATGAAGTTTTAAACCAGACCAAGACCTATAATCTCTGGGATCATCAACGGATATAAAAGCAATTTTCATAATAAAAGACTAAACTAAAATAAAAATATTTAATTTCAACACATCTTGTCTTACTTATTTTTAATAAAAAAAATCATATATAAAATTACAACAATTGAAATCAATATTAAATTGATAAATAAATACTGAATGGTCAAAGAAATAATTGATAACATTAAGATTATACCGATTATAGTTAAATAAGCGAAGTTAACACTTCTAACTTTCATTAATACATGATGAAGATGAGTTTGGTCAGCATTAAATGGATGTTTTTTTAATAGTAGTCTGGTGATTGCAACTCTCAACATATCAGCTCCTGGTAAAATCATGAGTAGAATAATCTGGTCTGCAAATATTTTTTCTTGGTTATAAACTTTTATAAACAAGAATGATAATATAAATCCCAAAAGTAATGACCCATTGTCTCCTAAAAAAATTTTACCATTAAAATTTTTATAAAGAAAAAATATTGAGCAAATAAACAAACTAAAAAATAAAGGTAGATTAAAAATATTATAAAATAAATATAGGATGCAAATTAAAAAGTAAGATACTGATAAACCATTGATGCCATCCATCATATTAAAAGCATTTAAAAATATTATTATACTCAAAATTGTAAAAATCTTTGAAAAGTCATATAAAAAAATTGATTTATCTAAGAATAAAAAATTTAATTCGCTAATTATGAAAGTTTCACTTAAATTAATTGACACAATTACTGTCAAAATAGACAATAAAAGCTTTGTATTTGGTTTTAGGTTATATTTATCATCATAAAGACCTAAGAGAAAAATAAAACTACATCCAATATAGAAACTAAATAATTCTCTTTTATTTGTAAAAAAATTTTGATCAAAATCAAAAAGGTTTATTAAAATCAAATAAGAAAATATATTAATAAAAAAAATTAATCCTCCAACAAGTGGAACTTTAACTTTGTGAATTTTTCTATTACCATCAGGTAAATCATACAAATTAAAATTTTGTGCAAACAATTTATAGAAATTAAATAAAACTAGATTTAAAGTAAAAACAATTAAAATATAAAGTATTTCATTCATTGTTGTTCAAATTATGCAAGTAAAATCCTAGAGGTAAAAAAATTGTTGCACATAAATAGTTATTAAAAAAATTACCACTTGGTAAAAAAATTATAAATATATTGGCTAAAAATCCAACATCTAAAATTAAAGTTTTAATATTTTTTAAATTTGATAATTGATTTTTGTTGTTAAATTTTAAATTACCTAAATATTTTATTATCTTTTTTAAAAAAAATGCCAATGCAAACATAAAAAAAATAAATCCAACAATTCCAATTTCAGCAAGTATCTGAAGCATAAAGTTGTGTGGATGTGTTGTGCAACTTTGCGGTTCCTTAAAATGTTTTGAGTCAGAACACACTTTTCTAAACATATTGGGCCCCGCTCCAAAAATTTTATTGTCACTAAAAATTGAAAGGGCAGCTAGATAATGCGCTTCATGTCCTCCAGAGAAAACGTAGAAACCTTTTTTGGGTTTATTCTTAAAGTAATTTTTTTCTCCATCAGTTATTAATTTAGTTTGTGATATAGCAAGTCCTTTCAGTGTCTGCGTTACAATTCTCTCTTTAATACTTGGACTGGAGCTTATTATTAAAATAGTTAATAAAAAATATGTGAAAAAAGATAATAAAAAATTTTTAAAGGAAAATATAATAAATGAAATTCCCACAAAGATGAATGTAATGAGAAAGAAAGAAGTTCTCTCTCCTGACAACAAAACAGTGACTGCAATTAAAATAGCTAATACTAAAAATTTGGTATTTAATTTAAATGGAAAAAAGTAGTAAAGAAAAAAAAGTAACGCTGATAATCTGGCCAAATAACTTCCTACTATTTGTCTATCTCCAAAGGGACCGGTAAGTCTTGAAGATGGTTTTATATTTCCAAATAAACTTGTATTTGCAAAATATTGGTAAATTGAGTCTAAGATTACAAAAGAAAATGCCACCATTAAGCAAATCATAAAAAAATTTTTAAAGCTTATGTAATTTTCTATTAAGAACCAAACAAAACACGAAAAAATAATAAATCTAATATAAAAAAAAGAGCTTTTTAAAGAGAATAAGTAGTTGTCAGAGATCAGTGATGAAAAAATTAAATACGCCCAAAACAATAATAAAAATTTAACTATCGAATTATTATAATATTTAAATATTTTATATTTGTAGGTTAAATATAAAAAAAAAATTGTGGACAGAGTAATTGTTAAATCAGGAATGAATGGACCAGAAATTAAGGATATAGGAAGTAAAACAATTAATACTAATAAGATATTACAAAGATGAATATCAAAATTTTTTATGATATTTTTTGGTTTTCTTTCAAAAAAGTTATCTAAAATTTTTATCATTTAAAATTGATTTAGTGTATATAATAAATATTTAATAAGTTAATTATATTTAAATGCAATCAATTTCTAATGGGTATTTTTTCTTAAGCTTATATCAGGTATATCCAAGCTATCATGGCGCATCAGAAATTAGTTTAAATTTTTTTGAATACTGGCCTGATAAAAATAAAAAATTTTTACAGATATCAAATTCTTCAAAAAAACAAGATAAGATTTTTAATTTAAGAAAAAGAAAGAATTTATTTGGCACTCTTATAAATTTAATTTTAGCAGTTAGAGAGGCTAAAAAATATTTATCTAATTACAAAAACAAATACATTATAATAGAAGGAGCAAGTTGGGCGGGATATATTTTTACTTTTATAATCTTTTCAAAACTTTTTATTAGTAATGTTAAGATAGTTTATCATGCTCATAATTTAGAATACGAAGTAAGAAAATTAAAAAATTCTAAATTTATATCTTATTTAACATTTTTTTTTGAAAAATATATTTATAAAAATACTTTTGGTACTACAGTAAGCAAAAAAGATTATTTATTTGTTAAAAATATTTATAACCAAAAGTCAATTATCTTTGAAAATGGAGTTAGTGAAATAAAAGATAAAAAAATAATTAATAATAAAATAACTAAGAAAAATTTTTTATTATTTTGTGGTTCGTATACATATTGGCCAAACAAAGTTGCAATTGATAAAATTTATAAACAAAGAAATATTATTAAGAAAATATTTCCTAATATTAAGTTTCTTATAACGGGGGAAGGATGTCCTAACTTCCAAGATAAAAATTTTATCAACCTTAAGATTATTAAAAAAAATAATTTGATCTGGTTAATCAAGAATTGTTTGTTTTTTTATGCACCTCTACCTAAAGCACCAGGAACAAAAATAAAAATTCTAGAAGCTCTTTATTATGGCGCTAAAACAGTTTGTTCAAATTACTCTCTCACAGGTATAAAAAAAATTGAAGGTATTAATAACTTGTTTGTAACTACCGATGCAAATCTAAGCAAAACACTGGAAAAAATGAAAATAAATAATAACATTAAAAAAAATAATGAATTTAAAAAATACTATAACTTTAACAAAAAGGTTGTCAATTTTTATGAAAAAAATTTTTCAGATAATTTTAAAAGATAATAATTTTATAACTTTATTAATTGTAGTTTCTTTATGGGCATCTATTGGTACAAAATTAAACTTAGGCTTTTGTGATTATAGCTCTGAACATTGTGTTAGTAGTGCAGAGTTACTTAAGAGTTTTTCAATTGGGCAGCATATTTCTAACATTAGGTATTTAATGCCCTATTTCTTTTTTTTCTATTTATTTTTTAAAAAAATTAAAACTCAAGATATTAAATTTTTTAAAAATATTATGATTTTTTTGTTTATAAGTTTTTTCATTGGTTACGTTAATTTCTACTTTTTTAATGATATATTTTTACAGATAACCGAAGTTAATGCCACTGTTAGAGGGGATGGTTATGTGCCTCATTATACTAAAGATCTTTTTCTTTGTTTTAGTATAATTATTACTTCTTTGTTGCTTTTAAGGTTTAATGCACAAAATCTGGCTAATATAAATATTATAAATTATTTATTTATTTTATTATCAACTTTAATTACTATCTACTTTGCTTATCAGGAGTACATTTTTACCAACAAATATTACCTTTACTATACAAACTTCCTGGTAAATGGTGAATTAATGGGCGTTCCATCGATAAGGTCTTTAGGGTTGGCTCGAAATTTTTTATTTTTAAGTATTCCACTAACCATCTATGCATTTCTTGTTAAAAAAAAAATAAAATTTAAATTGGTTAGTATTTTGCTTTTAATATTTATTTTAACAAATTTATATCAATTACAATCACGAACTGCTCTTTATAGTTTTTATTTTTTTACTCTGTCATTAATTTTTTATACTTTATATAAAAAGCTATTTTTAAAAACTTTTCAGTTGATTGCTGTACTAGTTTTAATTCCTCAATTTTTAAGTTTACAAGTTCCAATAATTAAAAGTTATTTTTTAAATATTAAAATAGAAAGTAAAGATAATAGAATATTTAATCTTAATCCTAATGGCTTAGAGAGGCTTGATCAGTCGAATATGATGGTTAATCAATTACAGAGAGGTGGATATGATAACTTAGAAAAGCAAAGGAAGCAAATTCAAGAAAAGTTAATTAAGGATTATGAAAAAGAAGTTTTTCTTGATTTAGATACAATTAATGACTCGACTGAAAAAGATAAATTGAAAGAAATAACTAAAGATGACTTAGTTAAAAATAATTTTAATAAAATAATTAGAAGTGGCTTACTTCCAGAAAAAATGATTGGAGATTTAATTATAAAAGGTGTGGTTGATGAAGAGCAGATTTTAAAACTAGTCGAAGAGGGTACGATTGATGCTAAAACCGTAGTAAGATCAAAAGAACTAAAAAAACTTAAAAATTTAAGAGCTACTAATAAAGAACATATAAATGATGGCCTGTCTAAAGTAAATCAATTCTCATCTGGAAGACTATCACTTTGGGATCAGACTCTCAATTTACTCTTGGTTAAAGATGAATATAAATTGCGATTGTTAGGTTATGGACCCGCATCTGATCGTTACTTATTGTCCGAGAATGTATCTAGTGCATTTATGTATAGCTTGCTATCTGGAGGAATTATGGGCGGTATCGCCCTAATATGTTTTTACTTATATGCATTGTTTATTTTGTCTAAGTTTCTTTTATTAAAAAAAGAATTTTCTAATAATGTTATTGAATATTCTTCATTCTTTATAGTTTTAATAATTTTATTAAGGAGTCTTGTTGAGAATAGTTTTGTAGTTTTTGGGACAGATCATATTATGGTAGTTTCATCATTAATATACTTATCTATAAAAAATATGCCCCAGAATACTAATTAGTTGAAAGTTTTTTTGCTATATTTACAATATGTTTTGAAGATTCTTCTAAATCATAAATATTAATTGGATAGATTTTATTTTGCTCTACTAATTCCATATCATATTCATTTTCTTTATTAAAAAAAACTTTTACACCTGACTGGATACACTCATAGGAGAATAAGGAGTTAAAATTTTCTGTACTTAAAATTGAAAACTTTGCTCTTTTGCATAAATTTAAAACTTCTTGTCTATCAACAAATCCATACTCTTGTACCCCTCTAATTCCTGCTTTATCTCCTACTGTTATAATCTTAAAATCATTTTTTAATCTTTCAATATATTCCATAAGTATCTCAGTACCTTTTGAAGAGTAAAATCGAACATAAATTATAAAATCAATATCTTTTATTATTTGTTTATGATTCATATCTAAAGTTTCCTTATTATAAAGGGTGCTATGTCTTTCAACAAAGTTAAATGATGCTTTATTCTTTACATCTTGGGATAAAAAATTCTTCAAATTACCTGTTGAAAATATAAGCTCTTTAAATCTAAACCTAAGAATAAAGTTAGAAATCCTAAACTGAACTCTCATACAATATTTTCTAAAAAACCTCTCGAACCCTCGAACACCATGTTTATCAAAATCTTTACTTCCTGTAATCGGTCCTAATATAGTTTTTGGAGGTAGAAGTAAGAATATTAGAAAGTTCCATAAAGGGTTAAAATTAACATAGACTATTTTTTGTTTCGAAAAATAATAGCACCATAAATAAAATATACCCAAAAATGGGCTAAAATATCTATCTAATATATTTAAATCATTACTGTTTTTTGTATTTTTAAAATTTAAATTTGACAACAATATCCCTCCATTTATGTTTCGGAGCCATATTTTTTCTTTAGAAATATTATTTTTTTTTGCAAATTCATCTAAAAATAATCCTCCAACGATACCTTCACCATTGTTTTGCCTATAATCACACACCCAGCATACATGAGTTATTTCATAATCGTTTGCTTGTCTTGAAGACCATTTCTTATTAAATAATGAATATCTAAAATAAGAATTATTTAACATACTAAACATAGATTTTAGATTTCTACCCAAATACCAGAAAAAAGAATCTATGATAATTAAAAAAATATCTTTAAAATTTTTTTTATTTATAAATTTTTCAGCTTCTTTTAAATAAAGATCTGTTGAACCTGTTTCTTTAAAAGTTAGCTGACCTGGATGATATTTAAAACCAGATAGATAAGAATGGACAATATTAAGTTCATTATTTTTAGAAAAACAATACCACAAATACATATCTCCACTATTTTTTAAAGTTTTAAAAAATTTTATATCAATAGACTTTAATAGTTTGGGGCGCCAAAAAGTGGACTCTTGTTGAATAAATGGAAGACTTTTACCATAAACACCCGCCCTAATGAGGCTTGGCCTATATCGATAGGGTATTTGTACATCAATTACTTCTGAGTTATGATTGTATAGAACTTTTAAACCAGTAACCCAATTAACTTCTTCATCAGAAAATACATTACTCAAAGTAGAAAATGCTGTTTTACTTAAGAAATCACCTGCATTTAAGTATCCCATAATATCACCAGTAACTAAAGGAAAGCCTTTTGACAAACCATCATATAAACCCTCATCTTTCTCAATCATGTGAGTGATATTTGGATGTAGTTTTGTGTAATGTTCAATTATAGAATTTGTGCTATCTGTAGAATTTCCATCAATAATTATGTATTCTAACTCGCATTTAGATTTAACAAATTCAGTTTGCTGCAACACAGACTCGATCGTTTCTGCTATATATTCTTCTGAATTAAAACAAGATGTGATTATTGAAAATTTAAGCATACTTTAAAATGATGATAAAGAAAAAAAAGAATCTTTCAAACAAAATTATAAGAAGAAAAGTTAATAATCTTATTTCTAAAGAAGATAAACAGCTATTTAAAAAGGATTTATTAACAAAAACTGGGGAAAGTTACATTTATAATTTAGATAATAGTGTTATTTTACCAGATGGTAAAGTTCAATCATTAAATTACGATTTAATAAAAGATTATTTAGCCTTCAAAAGTATAAGTAATTATGTCTTACTAAAAAAAATTTTTTTATCATTAAAATATATTTATAAAATAATTTTTTCAAACTTTGGTTGTAAATATATTGATGATGATAAAGAATATTATATAATTTACAATAGACATTCAGAAGGATTTTTTCATTGGATTACAGATAGTTTACCAAAGATACTATTTTGTAAAAATAAAAAAAAAAAATAGTACTATTATTCTTCCAAAATCACTGAAAAAAAAATTTATCATTGAAAGTTTAAAAAAATTTAAAATTAATTATTTTTTTATGAATAATAATACAAAATATAAGTTTAAAAATTTAACATATATAGGTGAATTATATCCCTCAGGAAGCCCTAGAAAAGAAGTTATAAAAAAATTAATTGGAAAAATTGAGACGTCTAAATACAGTAATAATAGAACCTATATAAGTAGAAATAAGTCTAATAAAAGAAAGATAGTAAATGAGAAAAATTTAATTAAAGTCTTAAAAAAATATAACTTCAAAGTAGTTCATATGGAGAAATTAACATTGGAGCGGCAAATTGAAATTGCCTCATCATCAAAATATATTGTGGGTTTGCATGGTGCTGGAATTACAAATCTAATTTGGATGAAACAAGGAAATAGTTTATTAGAGTTACGGCCTGAGAAAAATCAGTATTTAAATTGTTATTTTAATTTAAGCAATTTATTAAATATTAATTATGAGTATATTATTTGTAAAAAAATGAATATTTATAAATCGAGTAATAAAGCAGATTATTATGTCAATCTAGATGCTTTTGAAAAAAAAATTCAATCAATTTTAAAAAAATGAGATCAAAGAAATTAAAACTAGTAGATAATTTCAAAAAATTTAACCATAAATCAAATTACGTTTTTAGTGCACTAAACTTAGCCTTTTTAGCTTATCTGGGTTTGGGCTATATCAAACCAACTAAAACCTATTTTTTGTGGTGTGATGGATTTATAGGACAAATATATTCAGGTGTAAAAAAGATACCAGGAAGTCAATTTCTAAACTTTTTTTTTAAATTTAAGTTCTCAGAAATAATAATTCTTGGGAATCATTCTGATATTCAAAAAAAGTTTTTAAAAAAAAAATTTAAAACAAAAATTAAAACCATCATTTTGCCCAAAATAACAGCAAAAAATCTTAAGGACCACGTGCCTAACATTAAAAAAAATTCCTTAATTTTGATAACTTTACCAACACCAAAACAAGAAATGCTATCCAATGAGATTATTAAAAAAAATAAATATTATAAAATTATTTGTATTGGTGGTGGACTAAATATTGCCACTGGTGAAGTAAAAAGCTGCCCTGCTTTTATTTCAAAAATTGGCTTAGAATTTATTTGGAGATTAAGAACAGATACATTTAGAAGAATTTCTAGGCTTCTATCTACATTTACTATATTTATTTTTTACTTATTTATTGGGAAATTAAAAAAATTTATAATATTTAAAATTTAAAAAAACGAACAGAAAATATTATCATTCTTATTATATTGTAAAATTTATACACTTTTTTAAATAATGTCCATTTGATATAAATTTGTGTCTTCTTTGAAATTAACAGGGCTGTCAAAGGTACATTACCGCCCGTAGTTGAAATTATACATTCGCTATTAGCCATAACAAATAAGTCTGTTATAAAGTCTCTACCTGATGTCTGTCGTAAACTATTATTATTAAATCTTATTTTTTTATTAATAATTTTATACTTGATATTTAAAATGTTTATTAACTTATCTCTATAAAATCTTTCATCTGAAGATAAATAGATGTTTTTATATTTTTTTGGGATTATTTTCGATATTTCATTGAAAAAATCTTGTAGTTGCTTCTTATAAATCACGTCTTTTTTTGGAATTTCCAATATGTATTCTTTAAAATTTACTAATTTGTCTGTTAACCTAGTGTGAATACATACGTACTTTTTATTTAAGGTAATTTTATTAACTTTTGAAATAATATTTTTTTTAGGTTCTAATAATCTATAAGTTTTTTTCCATTCATGTAATAAATTATAGTTATTTATACCAACATCATCATTAAACTCCTCGCAAGTGTTTATAGAAATAGAAGAGTTAAAAGGATTCATTTTTATACTCTTGAGTTTTTTTTTTTTAACATTTTTTACTTCATATCCTTTGATATTTAATAATGTTGAAAATTTATACGGACATTCACTATTGGTAATTTCAAAGATTTCGATTTTTTTATTTTTTTTATTTTTTAATTTATCACATGCAATACAAAAGGTAATCTGGCGCAATCTATCACAAAAACCCGATTTCATATTGGAGAGGTCGATATACATCTTAACTAAGACCTAAATTATTAAATAGATTACTATATTTTTTTCTAATTATTTTTGGAGACCAGCTATTTAGGGCTTTCTTGTATGCATTTTTGCCAAAACTTAATCTAACTTTTTTGTTTACTAATAAAAAATTTAATTTTTTCGAGAAATCCAGTGTATTAAAAGGTTTAATCAAATATCCATTTTTCTTATGATCAATAATGTCTGAAATACCACCAGTGTTAAAGGCAATTATTGGTTTCCCACATGATTGAGCCTCTAAAGCTACGTTAGGTAGGTTATCTAACCTTGAAGCCAAAACAACAATGTCACATAGATTGTATACTTCGGATAATTGTTTTTCATTTTTTATATAGCTCAGATTAATCAAGTTAAAGTTAACGGTCTCTTTAAACTTGTTTTTGCTCGCTACAATTAATTCAAATAAATTTGAGTCAAGTTTATTTAAAGATTTTATTAATAAATCAATTCCTTTTCTATGATCTTTTGAATTCCCAAACACACTAAAAAAAATTTTTATTTTCCTATTTTTTTTTAATTTTAAGGCAGGTATCTTGTTTATAATTTTTGGACGATAAATCTTATGATTAATCGGGTAAGGGATATTAACTATTTTCTTGTCTGACAATAAATAGCTTTTTTTTGCTAACTTCATTAACCAACTACTAGGACATATAATTGCAATAGGATTAATTTCTTTTTTTTTATTAAAACTTATTTTTGAAAAAAAATTTTCAAATTTACCGCTCTTCCATTTGTTATCATTTAAATTTAAGTAATTTTCAGTACCACAAATCCACCACATATCATGCATTGTGATCATATATGGCTTCTTAATTTTTTTTATATCGTCAATAGATAAAGTCTCAGCATTTATCCAATGTAAATTAATCAAATCATATTTTGATTTATTGATATAATCAAGAATAGGTGAACTAAAGAAATTATATGACTTTGGATTTATATTATTATCAAATTTACTTACAATAACTCCAAAATAATTTTTTAATTTAAACAACAAAAGTACAAAAAAATTATCGTATGTTATTATATCTTTATCTAAAGAAATTTTTTTGACTACAATCATCTTACTAGTTGTCTCTTTATTAAGATTATTAAGCTGCTTGTGTATTCTATGGGCAGACTTTGCAGCGCCTCCAAATAAGTCAGAATAAGATACGTTTAATATTTTCATGAATTTAGATAGTATTATTGAATTACTTTAAAATATCAAAGTATTCCATATACTTCGAGGAAATTGTGTGTGTGGCTCCATTTCTTAAGTTCTCACCGTTACGTTTGAATAATTTCTTATTAAAATCTAATTTTTTAGATATATCGTTATAAGTTTTTGTTCTTAGCTTATTACCGTCATTTCTATATATTTCCAATGAATTTAGGTCTTTTTTTAAGTAATGTAAATTTTCTCTAATAAAAAGTATGTACTTAGATATTCTTATTTTTACATTAGAAATTTTAGCTATTCCCATAAAGATATTTTGATCCATTAAAAGAAGTTTTTTATATTCGCTAATATTTCTTGGACACAAGTTAAGATTTTTATCTATTTCACTTAAGTTTGAACTAATAGTAATAGATCTTTTTCCATAACAAGCAGACTCTAGCTGGACTGAGCCATTAAATGTCAAAATTTTATTAGACTCTTTTATTAAAAAATTATTTGAATAGGCTCCCTCATCAATAATTATATTTTTTGGAGGCAATTTATTTTTAAAAATAATTTTGAATATTGTTTCTAAAGTTTTTAATTGGTTCTCGCCCCACCTCTTACTACTAGGGTGAAGCCTTATGACCCACAATTGATCTGAATTTTTAATAATTTTTAAGGTTTCAATTACCCACTCATAATAATCTGTGAATATTCTATTTTTATCAATAACATTGAAGGGTGAATCTTTAAAAACATGTAAAAATAATACATTAAAATTATTCAATTTCTGAATATTTTTTTTTTGTTTCATTGCAATTTGAGAATCTAAATAGTTTCCTTTACCCATCGTTCTTTTATTAAAATAATTAGAAATAATTTGAAAATTAACTTTTTTTCTTACAGTCTCTAATTTTTTTTTTGAAATTTTAAGCCAAGAATTATCTTCTGATTTAGGTTGATAATGCAAATTAAAGGAAGCTTGTGTAAAAATTTTTATTTGTTTTTCACGTAAATAGGCAAGTAAAGTTCTGCTAGCATATACTGTATGTCCTAAAAATACTGTACACACGCCAGTTTTGTGAATTTTATTTGCCAACTCTAAAGCTGCATAACACCTAATAATAGAAATAAATTTATTTATTAAAGTGGGTTCTATTTCTCCGTCTTTAGCCATATTTAAAGAAGTATCCCAAAAGCTATGTTTTAACTGAAGGGTAAACCAGTCCTTCTTATCTTTTAAGATTGATTTTCTGTTAACAAAAAGAACATAAAAAAATATTTGAGGTAAATATTTAAATAATATTAAAAAATATTTAATTAACTTTGAGCTAAAAAAATAAAGATCTTTTTGCACAATGTGTTCAACATTCTTTAAATGAGTGCGTATTACTCTATTATTTAAAAATGTTTTAGATAATTCATTTTCAAAAATAAATAGGTTGTTTGAGTTTTTTTTTGAATAATATGAGACTATAGGTACAATCCATAAAAGTTGGTCTTCGGTAAAACCTCCACCTATATAAATTTTATTTTTTTTCACTATTTAAGAAATATTCTATTGTTTTTTCTATACCAAGTCCCAAGCTAACTTTACAATTAATTTTAAACTCTTTATTTAATATTTTTAAATTTGCTAAAGATTTTGTTATGTCTCCAGATCGTTCTTTTGAAAACTCTATGTGTGAAGTAATTCTTTTTTTTTTAAGTATTTTTTTTTTATCAATTTAAACAAATCAAATAATGTTGTTTCAATACCAGTTCCTACATTATAAATAAATTTTTTGTTTTTTGAGATCGCTATTATTAAGTTATATTCTACAACCTTTTTAACATAAACAAAATCTCTGGTTTGATTCTTTGATCCAAAAATTTCGATATTTTTATTTTTATGCATTTTACTAATCCAATTACCTATGACAGGTAAATTTTTTCCAATCGTATTACAGTAAGGTCCAAAAACATTAAAGTACCTTAATCCTACTACATTCATTTTCATTTTCTTGTTATAAAAATTGGCCAGACACTCATTTGCATATTTACTATCTGCATATGGTGATAAAAGATTTTTAATTAATACATTTTCTGATGTTGATCGTGGGTTACTATAAAGAGCGCTACTAGAAGCATAAACTATTTTTTTTACATTATTGATTCTACTTACTTCCAGTAAATTTAAGAATGATTTAACATTATTTTCATAAACAAATTTTGGTTTTTTTATTGATAGGGGCACTGATGATGATGCAGCTTGATGAAGTATAAAATCAAATTTAATAAAAAAACTTTTTAAAAAATTAATATTTAGCATATTACCTTTGATAAAATAAAAATTTTTTTTTCTATTTTCTTGATCTTTAAATATTTTTATAAGATTTTTTTTTTTAATATAATTAACGTCTATTCCATACACTATTTGATTTTTTGATATCAAATAGTGTAAAATATTCTGACCTATAAATCCTGAAACTCCTGTGACTAACCATGTATATTTATTTTTATCTAATTTTTTTAGAATATTATTGGACATTTAATTTTATTTTTTTAATAAAGATTTAGCAATTTTAAAATCTGTAATATCATTAATATCTAGTCCTTCAATCCTAGATAATTCCACAAACTCATTTTTTTTATCAAAGATTTTTTTAGTTTTTAATAAATGAGATATTTTTGTAGCATAAACTGCACTATTCTCCTCATACACTGGGCTTCTTAGCTGAGATCTACGTGGAGCGTTTTTAAACAATCTAGTAAGAAGTTTTTTATTTTTTTTGTCTCTAATCCATAAATCTGAATAATTTTTATTAACTGTCATAATGCAGTTAGCTTTTGTATTTTTGGTCAAAGATATAATTTTTTTTATTGTATTAATTCCAACAAAAGGAGAGTTTGGTTGAATTGTTATCACCCATTTGCACCTTTGAAGTTTTTCACTTTTAATTAAATGAATTATTGCATCTTCTACAGTAGATGAATCCCTTGCTAAGCTTTTTGGTCTTTTAATAAATAGAATATTTTCATAACTTTCAACAATTTTTTTAATTTTTTCACTATCTGAAGTTATATATATCTTTTCTTTAAGTTTACTTTTTTCTAAAATATCTAAAATAAATTTTATTAATGGCTTGTTATTAATTTCTTTGATATTTTTATTTTTTAATCTTTTTGAATTTGCTCTAGCTGGGATTACGATCAAATTCATTTAATCTTATCTAATATTTCATTCACTGTAATTAAATCAATTAGTTTCATGTAATTGTTAAGAATTGGTATTAATGTGATTTGTTTTTTTTTAAAAATTAACTTTGCTTTATCTAAATCTTTTTTTTTAAAAAAAATAAAGCTAAGATTAATGTAATCTACAATTCTTGAATTTAGGTCAGCTCCTGATAAAAATGCCCTTAAAAGATCGCCTTCACTCAAAATGCCTATAACTTTTTTTTTATCCTCTATAAGAACACACCTACTTTTATTTTTTGTAATAGCATGACAAGCTTCGATTAAGGTTGAGTTTTTAGCTATTACATGATTTTGATATTTTTTCATAAATTTAGTATGTTATGTTTTTAATCAAAATTTTACTATCTATTATCGTATTACTTAATATTTTTACTATTTTCTCTGAAGATTTGCCATCACCATATGGGTTTTTTTCTGTTTTACATTCTTTTACAAATTTTGGTGATAATGCTTTTTTAATTGATTTAATAATTTCATTTTCTCTAAATGATGTATTGATAACATTCTTCGCCTGAATTCGATCTTTTTGCCTTCTACCAATATTTATTGCTGGTGTAAAATAAGTTGGTGCTTCTAAAATTCCTGAGCTTGAGTTACCAATAAGCAATTTTGATCTTTTTAATAAAGTTAAATATATTTCTCTAGATAAATTTTTATAAATTAAAGTATCAGAGTTTCTTTTTTCAATAATTTTTTTTCTAATCAAGTCAGAACCTGCATCTATATTTGGTAAAATCCAAATTTTATTCATGTCTACTTTGCTTAAAGAGCTCAACAATACATCTACTTGATTTTCAATCAATCCAAACTCTTCAGTAACTGGGTGAAATACTGCTAAAATAAATGGTTCTTTAGTTTCAATATTTAAACTTTTCTTAATTAAATCATCTTTTAACAATATTTTTTTCATATCATCAATCTGTGGTGCTCCAACATTAAAGATTCTGAATTTTTCTTCTCCTGACTTTAATAATCTTTTTGCAGCATCTTGATTTGATGCAAAGTGTAAGTGTGCCAATTTTGATAATGAATGTCTTGCTACCCCATCAATATTACCTGATCTTTCTCCTGCCTGTATATGGGCTACTGGAGTATATGTATAAGCACCTGCAACTGCGCCCATAAGTTGCTCACCTCTATCACCAGCCAAAACAATCCAGGTTGGATTTTCTCTTTTTAAAACATCTACAAATGAACTCAAAAAGACTCCCAAAGATTTGCTCATTGCATGGTGGTTACTTCCTTCTAAGGCCATGTAGATTTCATCTGTAACTTTGTAATCTTTTTTAATTTCTTTAATTAAAGAACCATAATTAGGTAATAAAATCATATTTGTGGCACAAATAGAGTATTGAATTTTTTTTTTTTTACAAATATCAATTATTGGTTTTATATAACCCCACTCTCCTCTTGAACCTAAAATAAACAATAGCTTCATTTTTTTATTATTTCTAAATCTTCCCAATGAATTAAAGAGTTATCATCTATATCTTTTTTTACTTTTAATCCTATAACTTCATCCATGTGGTGAGATGGTATTCCGGTACCTGGTCTTTTACACCAGATATCATCTGATTCAATTATTTTTCCTTTTGAGATTTTTTTAATTGATACAATACTACGATACGCCCATGCTCTAATTTGTTTTTCTTTTTCATGTATTTTTTTTTCATCACCTAGCGTTTTTTTAATATTTTTGCTGGTACGAACTAAATCCTCGAGTTGATCAAAATCAATTGAAACTTCTTGGTCTGGTCCCTTCATGTTCTTATCTAGGATTACATGTTTTTCTATTACATTTGCCCCAAGTGTTAATGCTGAATAACTTGTAAACAAATCTGATGAATGATCTGAATGACCTATAATAGCTTTAGGATAAAACTTTAGCATTTTTGTAATTACATTAAGATTCATATCATTATAATCAACTGGATATTCACTTATACAATTCATCAAAACCATTGGAACCTTAGAGGATACCAGTTCGTATGTTCTATCTATTTCATCAAAAATAGACATTCCTGTAGATACAATCATACCTTTATTGAAACTCATAATTTTTTTCAATGTCGGGGTATCAGCCATTTCACCAGAGCCAATTTTAAAAATTGGAACTAATTTATTTATCTCTTCTGCTGCTTTAAAAGAAAAGGGGGTACACAAATAAGTTATGCCTATCTTGTCACATATTTCTTTTAATTTTATGTGATCTTGAAGTTTTAAAGCATTTTTTTTTAAAAATTCATATAACGGCTCTGCGAAGTTATCAGACATAGGAATACTTGGTAGCATTTCTTCATCAGGTAAATGGTGCTGAAATTTTACTGCATTTGCCCCAGCCTTTTTTGAATTTTCGATCATTTTAGTGGCATAATCCATGTTACCAAAATGATTATCGCATGCTTCTGCTATAATATATGGCTCGCTTGACCTTGTAACAATTGTTTTGTCTATTTTAAATTCCATTTTTTTAAAAAGTTATGTTTGTTAATTTTTCTAATATTTTAGGTGTAGAAATTTCTGGACTAAAATTATTTATATATAATTCTCTTGCTTTATTTCTAATTTTTTTTCTTAATTCTGGATTTGTGTAAGCCTCATAAACTAAATCCGAAACCTCTTTTCCATCCCTTCCCACTAAACAATTTACCTTATTTATTATTTCTGGCTGATTTATAGCATCATTATGGTGTATTATTGTGCATGCTCCTTGGGCGAAGGCATTTAAAATTCTACACCTAAAACCTAAGAAAACTGCAGTTGGTATTAAAACCACATCAGCTGTATTGAATTCATGATTGATATCCTCGACATAACCTCGCATAATTATATTTTCATCTTTTTCAAAAACTTTTAGACTTTCTGGTAAATTACCTTTTCCAATTACGTGTATTTCAAAATTTTCTGATCCTATTGTTTTTTTTAAATTTTCCAATACTTCTTCAAATAAGAATACCATTCCTGATAATGTAGAAGTTGACCCTAAATTACTTAATGCAGTAATTATTTTAAATTTTTTTGTATTTGAAAAATCAAAATTTTTAATATCAAAATTTGGATTTGTGTCAATCAAGGATGTCTTAAAATACTTACTCTTAATAGCACCATTTTTTTTTAACCATTCAGCATCATGCCAACCAAAGGAACCCCCGTCATTTGCACTATTTAAAATGTTAACCATAAATTTTCTTAAATGATATCCAAGCCAAAAAACACCAAAAAATTTTATTATATAATTGATGTTAAAATCATTTTTTAAACCTAATTTTTTATAATGAATCATTCTTGTCTCAAATGGCATGTGCACCAAATCTCCTGTTATTAATAGTTTTGGGATTTTACTGACCATAACAGGTGCTGCTGCAATCCAATGGTATATAAATATTGAATCTGGTTTGTCCTGATTCAAATCATTTTGAACATTATTTTCAAGATCAAATGATGGAAAAATCATATTTTTTCTAGGGAAAAAAAAATTTAAAGGATTTCTAAAAAAGCTCTTAATTAAATTTTTTCTCTTAGGAATTTTATAAATATTAACTTTTTCACAATACTGTCTAATTTCTGCATTCATGTTATGAGATAAATCATATTCATTTTCATCTCCTACAATATTCAAAATTATTTTGTGATTTTGAGAATTGAAATATTTAATGAGAGAATAACAGGTTTCTGCACCACCATGAGAATTTCTAGATGGAAGACAGTGAGTAAAAAAAGAGATAATCATTTTTGATTTTTACTATACCACTCTATAATTGAAGGTAAACTTTCTTCTAAACTAATTTTTGGATTAAATCCAAAATTTCTTAATTTACTAATATCGGGGCACCTTCTCAAGGTACTTCCTTCTCTCAACTTTCCACTTTTAATTTCACATTCAAAATTCATTAATTTAATGATAGTATTAACTAGACTCATAATCTTAATTTCACTATCGTTTCCAATATTTACTATTTCTAAATGTTCAGCTTTTTTTAAAGCAATATCAAAGCCATCAACAAAATCATCAATATGTATAAACGCTCTAGTTTCGCTTCCATCACCCTGAATTTCTAAATCTTTTCTTTTTTCATTCTGCAAAGAATTAATTTTTGTAATCAATTGAGGAATCACATGTTCCCACCCCATATTAACTCCATAAACATTATGAGGTCTAACTATTATGGCTTTCTTAAAGTCTTCTCTACAATAGTTCATCAACATAAGTTCACTTGCTATTTTACCACCTCCATAAGAAAATCTTGGATTTTTTATGTCTGGAATTATCAATGGTATTGTTTCAGGTGTAGGAATAATACCAGCGTGATGGTAAACCTCTGAACTTGAAAGTAAAACTAACTCTTGAATATTGTTAACTTTACACGCTTCTAATACGTTCATCATTCCTTTAATTGCTATATCAACAATTTCTTTTGGCTTTATATAAAAATCCTCTGTTCCATTCACATATGCTGCATGGATTATACAATCAATATTTTTAGAACAATTTATTAAGGCCTGTTGATCTCTAATATCAAGTTTATGAAAATGAATTTTATCTTTAATGCTCTCTAATTTTTTTAATGAACCTCTTTGATTATTATCTACTACCGTGACTTCATTCTCGGATACCAACTTTTTGCATATTGCAGATCCGATGAAGCCTGAACCACCAGTTACTAAAATTCTTTTTTTCATAAGTTCCCAAAAGCTGAGTAAGTCACATTTTTATTTAGATTTAATTTTTTTTTATCAAAAAGGTTCCAGCAATCATAAATAAGTGCGTTATTTTTCATGAGACTACTCATTTTTTTTAAATTAAGATTTTTAAAAATTTTATGATTATTTAATATTATCACTACATTTGCATCATGAAAACTTGAATTTAAATTATCACTTTTAGTAAAATCGAATTCTTTATAGTCCTCATCTTTTACCAATTTATCATAAATAGATATGTAGGATAGGGGGAATTTTTTAATTGCTTCTTTATAAAAATTTATAGACATGGAGTCTCTGGTATCGTCAGTAGGAGGATTGCCCTTAAATGCAAACCCTAAAAAAGATACTTTTGTTATTCTTTTATATCTTTTTTCTAACTCATTTTTAATTTGTGATATTATATCTTTAGGAAGGTTTTCATTTATTTTTCTTGCAGCTAAAGCAATCTTTGGTTTTGTTTGTTTTTTGCCAAGACTCTCACTTAAGATATATGTATCCTTTATAAGGCAAGGCCCACCAACAGGCCCTGGCATTGCTAAATTGGTTCTACCATATTCAAACTTTCCTGTATTAATTACTTCTGATGCACTTATCTTTAGATCGTCACAGATTTTAGCAATCTCATTTGCGTAGGAAAAATATACATCTCGTTGGGAGTTATCTACTAGTTTTATTATTTCTGCTGTTTCTAGTGATGAGACAATTAAGTTAGTTTTAGTAATCTTTTTAAAAATATTTTTTGCTCTATTGGATGAGCTTTTATTTATTCCACCAATAATTTGAGGTATCTTTTTTACTTCAGTTAGCGCCTTTCCTTCTTGCGTTCTTTCAGGACAAAAAGCTAGATCAAAATTAGGTTCTTTTTTTTCTATAATTTTTTTTACTACATTTCTTGAGGTGCCGACTTTTACAGTAGATCTAAGAATTACAAGGTCTTTTTTTTTTATGAATTGGCTCACTTCATTACTTACATTTTTAATTAAATCTAATCTAGATTTTCCATTTTTATCTAATGGAGTACCTACTGTTATGATGAACGTATCACCTGACCAATTTTTAGGAATAGAATTATAAAATTGAAAACTTTTATTTTTTATTACTTTTGTTAAAATTTTTTTTAGATTAGGCTCGTAAAAGTGAGGCTTCTTATTTTCTAAATCATCTAAAATTTTTTCTCTTATCTCTACGCCTATGACCTTGAATCCAGAGGTCGCCAAAGTTGCAGACAGGGTCAACCCAACATAACCAAGGCCAAGTACACAAATTTGTTTATTATTCGTTTTCATAAGTTTCTTATTACCCTAAGTCAGAATATTTGCAAATTTTAATGCTCCCCTCATTATCAAGCATAAAAATTTTACTACAAATTTGTAATGTTGTTTTTCTATGAGAAACTAAGATGATAGTTTTGTTTTCTTTAATCTTATTTAATGAGTTAATAATTTTATCTTCTACTTTAACATCTAAGGCACTTGTTGCCTCGTCTAATATCAAAAATTGGCAATTTCTATAGAGTGCCCTAGCTATTGCAATTCTTTGTTTTTGACCACCAGAAACTCTTACACCTTTCTCACCAATAAGAGTATTTATACCCAGTGGTAATTCACTTATAAAATTTTCAAGCTCCACATCTTTAATACTATTATTGATTTTATCGTTATTGATATTTTCTTCGGCGAATGTAAAGCCTATGTTTTTTTTTATAGTATCATCTAAAAAAAAGGGGGCTTGAGGGACATATCCTATTGTTTTTTGCCAATTATTTTTTAAACTTTTAATATCTTTATTGTTTACTTTTATTGATCCCTCATTTTGCTCTAAAAGCCCGCAAATCAGGTCAATCAGAGTACTTTTGCCAGACCCAGAAGGTCCATAAATTCCAATAATATCACCCTTTGAAATTTTAAATGACAGGTCTTTAAATATTATTTTTCTGCCTTTTTCATATTGAAATAAAATATTTTCAAGAATTACATTATCAAAGCTAAAGTCACTTTTTTCTATATCATGTGTGTTGTTATTCGTTTGATAGCTAGTTAATTCTTTTTTTATGATCTTTACTACATTGTAGCCGTATCTGAATGAATTGAGATTAACTATTATTCTATTGGCAGATGGTAATAGTCTAAATACTGCTGCAGCAAATATTCCAAGTAAAGGAATTAAAAAATTTATATCTTTATTACTAACAACAAATGAAAAAATAATTCCAGTAAAACAGATTACCGCAAGATACTCTAGGCCAAATCTTGGGATATTTTGAAATGCCATCATATTACCTTCTGCTCTCGTGCTAAAAAAATTATGTAATTGAAATTTTTTTATAAACTCATTTTCTATGTTAAGTAATTTAATTTCTTTTATTGCTCCAAAGCTCTCCTGAATAGTTTTTATCACTAATCCTGTATTCAATTGTCTTTGGTCGCCCCACTTTAATAAAAAACCCTTACTTAAAAAATTTATTATAAAAATAAATAATAAAAAAGCAGTGGCCGCTGACAAAGTTCCTATTGGTTCAATATATAACAAGAAGGATAATAAAAAAATTACCACCATAATTTCTGTGAATAAATAAATTATTGGAATTAAAACTCTTCCAACAAAAACACCTACTTCACTTGTAACATTTCTCATTAATTCTGAAGAATTTTTTTGTAAGTGAAAAGAGTACGGCTGGATAATATAACTACTAAATAGAGTCTTGGCTAACTTTCTTTGAAGGTCATAAATAAATTTACTAGAAAAGAAACCAAGGTAAATAAGAAGTCCAGTTTTAATTGTAAAAATACCCAATATTAAAACTAAACAAGAAATAATTAGTTCATTTTTATTTAATGAAACTAAATACTCAAGCATTGTAGGAAAATTAGAAAAAATTTCACTTATCTTGAGTTGAATCTCTCCCAATTCACTCACAAAGAGAGTTAAAAGAGGTATTAATAAACCAATTCCCAATGTTTCAATAAAGGTACCTAACAAGATTAATAAAATTAATAAAATTAAATTTTTAATTTTATTATTATTACAGATTAAATAAATTTTAAGAATATCCATTTTATATATTAAAATTATTTTTTTTAAGAAAGTTTATTATATTTTTTCCATCTATTGGGACAAATAAATGATTTTTTTTCAAAATTTTAACTTCATTTTTTATATAGTTTATCAGTTTTGATATTGATAAGTTAAAAATTCTTTCTTTTAAGTTTCTCTTATGTTTGGGTTTATAAAAATGTTTGTCATTAACTATGACTAGCTCAATTAATTTATCAATTAATTTATCTGATATGTTATTTTTCCTAATTACAATATTTTTTAATTTATCTATAGATTCTATAAAGTTTTTTTCTAATAGATACTCCATAGTAGATTCAATTTTATGTTTTTTTCCCCAATTCGAATCGTGATAAGTAGTAATATTCATACATTTATTTATATATTTTACTTTACCCTCAATAAGAGTTTGAGTTTTCATTGTATAAGCTAAAAGTCTAAAAATCATTGCTTCATTAAAGTCATTACTCGATGGAATATTGTCAGTTACCTGTTTTGATATTTCAAAGATATTTTCGAAAGTTTTAGTTCTGTACATAGACCAAGGATACCAATTGGACTTGGAGTAATAAAATCTATCTAAAATAGACTTAAAATTGCTATTTTCTTTTTCACCTAAAAAAAATTGACTTTTTTTAATGTTAGATGGGTTTAAGTGAAAAGAAACACTGTATCCAGTAACCGTTGCTATTGATTTATCATTTGCTAATAGATCTATTGCTTTTTGTATATAATTAGCAGAAAAAAAATCATCGTCAGTATTAATTTTACAGTAATTAGTCTTTACTAGTTTTGATGCCAAATATATTCTTTTCAAAAAAAAGCTTTGGTCAATAAAGTGCTCTATTTTAAAATTTTTTTTTTTTAGACTGTTAATAATTTCCTTATTTTTATTCAAAAAATAATCTTCAGTAGAGCCATCAGCCACTATAATTGGACAGTCTATGCTAAACTCCTCAACATATTTGAGCAAAACACTCAAAAAATTTGATCTATGGTATGTGGGTATGATTAAGGTGCAATCTTTCATTTCAATCAATCTGTAATACTTTTTTTTGGCTATCAACCCAATATTTTGAAATTTTAGCATATCCAGAATTAAGTAAACAATCTTCATCTAAGTTTAAATCTACCCAGTCTAGTCCTGTAACTTTATCTAACACGGCATTATTTAAGAAATCATTAATAATCATTTCTTTTTCATTGCTATTTAGAAAACGGCAATCTAATGGAGGATCAACAATCATATTCTTATCATTAAAAATATCTTTAATAGTTGAAAAATCTTTTTTTTCAACTATTTTGTAAGCAACAGTGGATTTATACCATCCAAAACTAATCGGATAGCCATCCAATACAAGAAATGGTTTACTTGGTTGTAAATATTTCCAAGCTACTGGACCTGATCCAGAACTCATAAAACAATCTGCAAAAACTCCTGCAAGAAGATTAAAATCATTTTTTTTTAGATTTGTTTTATTTCTAAATATAATTTCTGATTTATATTTTTGTGCCCAAGAAGGAGTTTTAATTTCATCTCCTGAAATAAAAAATTGCCACCCATTTTTAATACCAGTCTCTATTGCCTGTCTATAACTATCTATATTATCGGTATCTCTGATGATTGCAGAAATATCTTTAGACACTGACCCTTTATCTCTTAAAAATATTGTGCACTTTTTCTTTCCAAAGACAATATTTGCACGATTCTTGACCTCTTCTAAGTAATTTATTTCAAAATCTATATATTTTTCATTCTTATTAATAAATTTATGCATTGCTCTATAATGCCCAAACTCATTTTTTCCTTGTTCAGGTAAATTATTTATATTTAACAAGTTACAAAAGAAGGGGTTGAAATCATGAATCTGTTTAACTTGTGAGTGTTTGGACAATAGGTAATGTAAAAATTTAAAGATCAAATATTTTTTTTTTTCATTAATAGGAGTCTTTGGTAAGATTTTATGGCTTAAGCTTAACCATAAGAAATTTTTGCTAAAAAGGCTTGATACTAAAAAGTTATGTCTTCCTGGGTGATAACCAAAAATGAATAAATATTCTTTGTCGTCTTTATGCAAACATCTTAAAAGAACATTTTTGAAAATTGTTGGGCCAAACCCACCTTCAGGAGATAAATAAACGGTTATTTTTTTATTTTTTATTAAAAAGAAAATTTTGAGACAAGAAAATACTGAAATAATAAATGAAATTTGAGAAATAGTATATTTGATAAACCTGGTGATCATTTGAATTAGTTATAGAATTTTTTTATTAACTAGTATATTAAAATTTTAACTACTATGAAAAGTGAATCACCTAAAATTGCAGTAATCTTATGTGGGGGAAAAGGGTCTCGTATGGGAAGTTTAACGAAAAAAATACCCAAACCTCTTCTCAAAATACATGGTAAGCCAATAATTTGGTATTCTATAAAAATGTTGGCGCTATATAATTTTAATAAAATTATTTTTCCACTTGGATATAAGGGTGAAAAAATAAAGAATTATATAAATCAGGAATTTCCCAAAATGAAAAATAAATTTTTTTTTGTAAATACAGGAATTAATTCTTCGGTGTCTAAAAGAATGCATTTAATAAAGAATTTGATTCCTGATGAAAATAATTTTTTTATGCTAAATAGTGATACAATATTCAATTTTAATATTGATAAAATGTTTCAAGAACATAACAAAAATTCTAACTGGTTAACCTTGTCATCTGTTGATCTGTTAGTTAGATGGGGATTAATAATATTTGATAAAAGTAATTTAGTTGATTTTGATAGAAAAAGAACTGTTTCAAATCTTAAGATTAAAGGTAACAGTAATAAATATGCTAAAGTAAACTCTGGATTGGCTATTATAAATCAAAAAGCATTAAAATATTCTAATAAAAATGATTTTTGTTTTGAATCTTCTCTTTATAAGAAGATGATTAAGCTTAAGAAAGCAAAAAATTTTAATTTAAAAGGCTTGTGGTATCCTGTAGATACTGAAAAAGACTTACAAACAATAAATATTGATAAAAAAATAGGAATAAAGCTAAACAAAATTTAAATGAGCTCAGATACTACTTTAAAAGAAAAATACACATTTCAAAATAGTTATGTAAAGGATTATTCTAAGTTTAAAAATGACTTATTAAATAAAAAAGTTATTCCACATCAGGTAGAATTTCAAGCTCCACCAAGAGGGAAAAAAATTTGCTGGATGGAATGCCCATATTGCTATGGCTTGTCTGCAGAAAATAATGGAGACAGAATAAAAAAGGATAGAGGGTTAGAAATATTAAATCAGATTATTAAAGGTGGTGTGAATAAAATTATTTTTGCGGGATATGCTACAGATCCTTTAAATTGTGATTATATTGATGACTTACTGGAAATGACTATTAACAATCAAGCTATATTTGGCTTCAACACAAAAATTTTAAAAGTTTCAGATAAATTTGTTAGTCTGATTGATTCAAAAAAATTAGCTGTAGGGTCGTATATGAGTCTTAGTATTGATGCTGGTTCAAACGAAACATATAAAAAAATACATGATATAAAAACTTCAGCCCCAATTTATGATAGAGTATTAAATAATGTAAGAAAAATTGGTGCAGTAAGAAAGATTAATAAAAATTTTGACTTAAGTGCAGCATACCTTGTAAATATTCATAGTGCTAAAGCTGAAGATTATGAAAATTTTATTAAAAATTTTATTGATGCAGGTTGCAATTTATTAAGATTTACATTTCCTCAACCCCCAAAAGATATTACAACAGAAAAAGGTGTCATACCTACACCAGATGAAAAAAATGAATATAAAGAAAAAATCCAAAAGCTAATTTTAAAATATAAAAATGATGAGTGCCCGATAATAATTGTAGATGCCGACGAGGAACATAATATTTATAATAAACCACAAACACTGCCATGTTATGCTAGATATATTTATCCAACAGTAGGTTTTGATGGATGGCTCTATAACTGCTCGCAATCAAGTTCGCCAAATTTTAGAGACACTGCTTTAGGAGATTTGAATAAAGAAGACTTTTGGAAATTATATTATAATTATCAGGTTGATGATTTTAATAATTACTCTAAGAAATGTAATGTAGCTATTCAAAATTCAGGGTGCAGATGCGATCGTAAAGAGCATATTGTGAATTCAGATTTAGGAAAAAACTTAGAATTTTAAAATTATTTAAATACTTTAGAAAAGCTCATCAGCCAATTTTTCTTAAAACCAAATGACTTATCATCAACAAAAACATCAAATGATGGCTTTCCAAAAAATAATTTATGATATTTCAGGTTCCACTTTTTTAATTGTTTAATAGTAAAATTTTTACCAGATCTTGTAGCTTTTATCCTGTTATCATTTGTTCTGCCCATAAACCTTGCTGTAAATATTTTTATTGTATAACCCTGATCATGTAAATAATTGATATAAGCTATTACTTTTTTTTTAGGTTTTGAGGATTTATAAAAATTTTTTTTAGTATCGCAAATAACGTTATCTAAATCAAAACATAATATTTTTTTTTTCAGAGAAGGCCACCATCAATTGAAATCATTGAGCCCGAAGTATAATTTGAATATTTTGATGCAAGCATTAATACAAAAGGAGATACTTCATCAAAATTTCCAAATCTTTCTATGGCATGATATCTAGCTAAATAATCTTTAACAAACTTGGGTTTTTTTTTTGATAAATTATCCCAATGTTTTCCTTTGGAAATAATTGGTCCAGGCATAACTCCATTCATAATAATGTTAGATTTTGCAACTTCTCTCCCAACAACTTTAATATACATATTCAAATATGCTTTAGCACAAGTGTAGGCTGGCGCACCCCCATATGGACTCATCATGGTTCCACCGGAAATGGCATTAATAGATGAAATATGTATAATTTTTCCACTCTTTTTTTTAATCATATGTGGTAAAAATATATTATTCATTTCGATTGCTATGCCCACATTAAAGTTCCAAACATCTATCCAATCGTTCTTATCAGCAAGGTAATTTTTTACTCCCAATCCACCTCCTACATTATGAATAATTATATCTATTTTTTTATTTTTTTTAATAATTTCTTTTGCAATATTTGTTGGGTTGTTTTTCTCTCTCAAGTTACAAGAGAAAAAATTGTGTTTTAATTTGTTATTTTTGTACTTAGAAATTTTTTTTTTTAATAAATTTCCATCTCTTGATATTAATGTCAACAGGGCTCCTTCTTTTTCAAAAAAGTCTGCAACACTGGAACCTATACCTTTTGATCCACCTGTTATAACCACTCTTTTGTTTTTTAATCCTAGATCCATTTTAAAATTTAAATATTTTTCAATATACTTTTCTCTACATGTTTTACACTTATTTTATGATAATTGTGTAACCAATCTCTATCCCCATATAGTTTTGCATAAGTGTCATTTATTCCAAATTTAATCAATTTAACTTTCAATTGATTTTCAGCAATAGTTTCAGAAATAATTGATCCTAGGCCACCTAATATATTTTGTTCTTCTAGGGTAACTACTAATTCAGCTTTTGAAATAATTTTACGTGCTAAATTTTTATTAAATGGTTTAATCTTGAAAACATCTATTAAGGTTGGATTTAAATTATTTTTTTTTAGATTTTCAATAAGCTCCAAGGACTTTTGTGTCATATATCCAGTAGAAAAAATAACAATTTTTTTTCCTTTTTTTACCACCTTCATTCCATGATCAAATTTATGAGTTAAGTATATATCGTCAAAAAAACCTTTATCTAACTTTATATAAACTGGATTTTTTGATTTTAAGGAAATATCAACAGCAGCCTTAGCTGAATTATTATCACATGGATTTAATATATTTAAATTAGGTAAACTTCTCATTACAGCAATATCTTCTACGGCTTGGTGAGTAGATCCATGAAACGCATAAGTAAATGTAGAACCACTACCTACAATTATGACTGGTATATTCGCAATACATAAATCTACTTTTATTTGTTCAAAACATCTTTGAGTAACAAAGGGAGATATTGCATAAACAATAACTTTTTTACCACTAACTGCTAAACCTGCGGCAACACCAATCATGTTTTGCTCTGACACACCTACGTTGAAATATTGTTTTTTTAATTTATGCTCAAACTCTGTTAAAGCCCAAGCACCTTGATCTGCTGTTAAAAGAATCATATTTTTATCTTTTTTCATTTTTGACATTAAATGGAAAAAAAATGAACTCGGTATATCTAGTTTATTTTTCATTTTTTATATTTTTCATTGCATCTTTAAATTCTTTTAAATTAGGTATTGAGTGATGCCATTTTAATGTATTTTCCATAAAATTTACACCTTTGCCTTTTTTTGTTTCAGCTATAATGAAAATTGGTTTTGTTGAATTTTTATTCTTAAATTTTTCAAGTACATTTAAAACTTCACTTAAATTATTTCCATTAATCTTTTTTACATTGTAGTTAAAGCTTTGTAATTTTTTATCTAAAGGTTCTAATTTTAAAAGACTTTCGGTACGACCCATTACTATCTGATAATTTCTATCTAAAATGATAATGAGATTTATAAGCTTATGATGAGATATAAATATCAGCGCTTCCCAAACAGATCCCTCATAAAGCTCTGCGTCACTTATAATCACAATAACTTTGTGCTTTTCATTATTCATCTTGCCAGCCCAAGCCATGCCAGCAGCTACACTTAATCCGTGACCTAATGAACCAGATTCAATCTCGACCCCTGGTACTTTAACACTCAAATGTCCTCCTAATCTGGTATTATTTTTACAATAGGTATCTAGCTCTTTTTCTTTGATAAAACCCAAATCAGACAACATGGAATAAAAAGCAGCAGTACAATGACCTTTGCTTACAATAACCCTATCTCTCTTTTTATCTTTAATATTCTTAGGGCCGATCCTAAAAATTTTAGAATAATATATGGATACAAGTATTTCAACTACAGATAAAGATCCACCAATGTGACCTGTTTTAGAGTTAAATATTGTTTCTAAAATCTTTACTCTTAGATTTTTACTTTTTTCTTTTAAAATTTTAATGTTTATTTTTTTGTCCACTTTTTCCAAATTTCTTCAATAATCTTAATATCTTCATAATGATCTCGAGAACTTGATATACCATTTTTTCTTTTTTTCAAATCTTCAATAAATGATTTAGACTGATTAAAAAAAGACCATTTACTTTTAAATTTATAGACTTTTTTTTCTAATTTAAGTCTATTATACACAACAAAATAAGCACATCCATTTTTTTTCATTTGAGGTGGAGTAAATAATTGTAAATATCCATTTTCGAAGTATATTTTTAAGTATTCATCCCACTCGTCATCTTTATAATCTTTTGTTTCAATTGAACATTTAAAATTTTTAAAATCTAAAACGACTAAGTTTGCTTTACCACTGCCCATATCAACAAAATCAACTTTAGGTGTTACATTTAAGAGATATCTAATTAAATTTATATTATGGCTGAAAGTATTTAGGTAACCATGATAAGCAAATCTTTCTCTCGCAGATTTTATCCATGCCGGTGCACCTGCCCATTCATTTATCTTAGGAGAATTTTCTATACTTTTAAATTTTTCTTTAGCACCCAAGTATCCAGTTCCACTATATCTATGAGCTCTAATAAAAATAATTTCACCTAAAGTTTTATTTGCTATAATACTTAAAAGTTTTTTTTAGCTTGAATTACCCCAGTATCAAATCTCTTATTATAACCAACAGAAAATATTAATTTTTTCTTATCTTGAATTTTAATAAGTTTTTTTGCCTGATCTAATGAACAACACATTGGCTTCTCAGTAAATATATTGTAATTTGATTTTAAAAAGTCATATGATATTGGTCCTGTCATTGTTCTTTTTGTAATAATAACAACTCCATCTAAATCCAATTTACTTTTAATTAAATCTTCATGTGAATAAAAAATATTCTTTATCTTGTATTGTTTGGCTACTTTGTTCGCTATATCTTTTCTTTTATCAGCAATTGCAACAAGTTCACATTCTTCAATTTCTGAAAATGATTTAATATGGCAAAGCTGACCTATGAATCCAGCACCCACAAAACCTAATCTTATTTTTTTTTTCATCAAAATTTAATACTATTAGAGTTAATACTTTTAGAGAGAGAGAAAATTTTTTTTAACTTACTTATATTAATATTTATATCGTTTAAATTATTTTTTAAGAAGTAATTAATTTTAACTTTATTTGAAAAGTTCATTTTTTTAATTTTTTCAACATAAAATTGAACACTTTTCGAGGTTCCGGTTGCTACATTATAAATACCACTAAAATTATTTAATAAAAAAAAATGTACAACATGTGCAACATCTTCTGCATGAATATAATCTCTCAATTCTTTTCCAGAACTATTTATGTCTAAAAAACTTTTTTTTATGCCCCTTCTAATGTAACTGACCATATTTATTCCATTGATATTGTCATCATATACACCCGTAAGCCTTAAAATAATTAGCTTTTTTGATGGGAATTTATTTTTAAGCAAATATTCTGCTGTCAACTTGTAAAGGCCATATTTTGTCTCTGGTATCGTTGGTGACGTATTTTCTTTAAGCTTAGATTTAGTGGGTTTATAAGTGTCTATAGAGCTTAGAAAAATAATTTTATTTACATTCTTTTCATCAATTACATTTAATAAATTTGATATCATCAAAATATTTTGATTAAAACTTTTTTGATTATCTTTTTTAGATCTTACTAAACTTGAGCAAATAATTAAGTTAAACTTATTTTTTCCTTTAAAAAATTTTTCTGTTTGTGTTTTTTTTAAAAGATTACAGTTTTTTGTGTTTCCACCAATAGGATTAATTTTATTTTTTTTTAAATTATCATAGATATGCTTGCCAACAAACCCTGAGTGACCAAGAATAATCGTGCTCATTTTAAAAATATATAAATTCAAAATCTCCGGTATACCCAAAACTGTTGTATAACCAAAGCCATTCATCATATGAATAAAAAGCCTTACAAGTTAATGCCCAACACTGGAGATTAAAAAGCTCCTCTTCATCTCTATATGATTCAACCATAATATACTTTTTTTTACCCACTCTTTGAATTTCTTCAATAGAGCTTTTCAAGCCTGCAATTTCAAGATTATGAAGTGTTCCAAGAGAAATAACCAGGTCAAAATAATTATCAGAAAAATCAAGAACCTTACTAGCATCGTGAACAAATAAATTATCTTTTATCTCTGGATGACTATTGTCTATTGCATATTTAGAAATATCAAATCCATAAACTTGCAAACCATTCAATTCTTTTTTTAAGTCACGCAAAAGGTATCCTTTACCACAGCCCACATCTAAAATCTTTGAATTATTTGTTAGACCATATTCTTTGATCAAATTTTTTGCAACAGTCTTCCATCTACCTTCAATATATTTGTAGCCTCCATATCCAAATTTTCTTTCTCCATCCCAAAAGTTAAAATCAAAATTTCTTGCAATTTTCATGCATTCAACTTTGTTATTGATCATTCTTCCTAAATAATCTCTCTTAGAAGAATTGTGGAGATCGCTTATAAAATTTTTTTCATTCATTTAAGATTCTTTGGTATTTTTGAATTAAAGGTGCTAAATTTAATACTCCAAATTTCATTCAAATTAATTATGTCATTACTGTTTTTAACTTCTAATCTTTCTAACACAAAATAAATAATTTTTTTTTTTTTTAATATTTTTTTTAAAATACCAATTCTATCTTGTTTGTTAACTGGCAATTGAAACATAGAAAAAGCTACAATTCCATCTAATCTTTTTATATCCTCAATCATTTCGTTCAAAACTAGGTAGGAATTTTTCATTGTATACTCTGCAGCACTCAACTCATAAGTAAAATTTTTTTTACTGCAAAAATCTCTAATAACAATATTTTGAATTCTTTGTGGGAAATATGTCCCAAAACAATCGCGGCTTGTTATGTATCCCTTATAATATTTCATTTTTTTAGTCTTGGTAACTCGTAATCCATTGCAATTTTAGTAATTGGCTTTAATGAAATTGGCTCAAAAAAATCACCAATTCCTTTAGATCCGTATGGTGAAAATACTGACTTAAACCTACAGTTCATAGAAAATCTAGTTTCACTTTCTTTATTAACTACATTCCCATGTGGTAACGTCTGGTTAAATATCAAAAATTCTCCAAATTTTATATCAATCCATTTGACATGTCTTTTAATTTTCTTGAAAATATTGTCACTACTTTTATTGCTCTGTGTTCTAAAACTATCTTCAAAGTAGTGATACTTGTTAGCAGGCAAAATATACATAGATTTAGATTTGTAACAATTTACTAAAGGCAACCAAATTACTGCCTCGTAAGGTGAATCTCCCGACCAAGTGTCTGCATGCATCGTCAACAATGAGGTCTCATCATTTGGCAACTGGATACTTAGATTAATACCTTTTTGCATAACCAGTTCATTGCCCACAATTGTTTCTAGTGTTTTTTTACAAATTTCATAATAATAATCCTTAAATATTTTTTTTGACAAAATGTTTTCAATTAATCCTAATCTTAGAGAGTTAATATTTTTTTCATCAACCTCCTTGTGAAAATTATTAAAAAAGTCTTGAATATTCTTATGTTTAAACTTAACTTTTTTTTTCAAAGACTCATATATTATTTTCTCGATTTTTTTTAGAAAACTAAAATTTTCTACTTTTTGAATATGAAATCCATTTTTAATAAAATTTTTTTCTATTTTTTTGTTTACATAGATGTTCATGACTTAAAAAGGTCCTTTAAACCATTTTCCAGGTATATCGTGAGGTTCTGGTTCTTTTTCTATTAATTCTATAATTTGATTATTCTTTATTTTTAATATTTTTAATATTTCTCTAGCAATATTTTTTGGTCTAATAAATAAATTTTTTGTAAGTCCATAACTCGCTGGTTCTGGGATGTCTGGCATAGCTAATTTAACAGGTGATTCTTTTAAATAACTAAAACAATTTATTGATGCGTATGAAATTATTTCAGAAGCTAAAGAAAGATTACTATGTCCTGTATCTAACACTAAAAGTCTACCCGTTTTTTTTAAAGATCTTTCAATTGTTTTCCAATCTAATGGCTGAATTACCCTAATGTCAATAAGCTCACAGGTGATATTAAATTTTTTTAAATGCTGTAAGGCTATTTTTGCTTCATGCACTAAGTAAGAAGAAGCAACCACTGTAACTTTATCCCCTTTTTGTAAAATTTTACACTTTCCAATTTCATCTAATTTTCTGACTGTAGTTTTTAAATCTATTTTTCCAATCATTTCATGTAGCCAACGATGCTCAATAAAAATTACAGGATTTGGGTCAAAAATTGAAGAAATTAAAAGGTTTTTAGCATCCTTTGGATTTGATGGCATTACAACTTTTAGGCCTGGTATATGAGCAAACCAAGAATGCAAGTTTTGGGAATGAGTTGGCCCTTGTCCCCATCCTCGACCAATTACAAGTCTAATTGTTATTGGAACAGGCTGATTAAACATAAAGTGCCATTTTGCAGCTGTATTGACTAGTTGATCCATTGCTAATAAAAAAAAATCTGCTCTTTGATGTGTGACTACTGATTTAATTTTTTCAAGTGAAAGCCCAATTGAAATTCCTGTTAAAGCATTTTCAGATGCCGGAACATCAAATACCCTTTTACTTCCAAACTTATTTTCAAGATTTAGTGTTGTTGAAAATATTCCTTTTGGATCAGTTGTTCCAAGTCCAAAACAAAGTAGATTTTTGTCTTTTTTCATAGAAAAAAGTAAAGCTTCATTTATTGCTTTACTCATAGTAACCAACTTAGTTTTTTTTTGCATATACATCTTTTACAGTGAGTTTGTTTATTGGGTAGTTACTTTTTCTTGCAAATTCAAAAGCTTGTTTTACTTCAATTCTAATTTTTGTTTTTTCTTTATCGATTAAAGATGCAATTTTTTTTGAATTATTAATTTTGTTTTCTAAAAATTGTAGTGGATCTTTTTTTAACCAGTGCTCTAATTCTTTTTTTGGTCTATAATTTAAATTATCATCAAAGTTTGGACCACAATGTTCTCTATGCCTATAAGTATAAAATTCTCCAAAAATTGGTCCTGTACCTGATCTTATTTTTTTTATAGCAACCGAAACTTTATCATATATTTGATAAGGGTCATTTCCATTTACAGCAATCGTTTCACATCCTAGTCCCTCAACCATTTTATGTATTTTTCTATTATCGGGCTGTCTATATTTCATTGGAGTATAGACAGAATAAAAGTTATTTTCACAAACAAAAAAAACTGGTAATTTTTTAAGTATAGCAAAATTTATAGACTCATAAAATGCACCTTCTTCAATTGCTCCATCTCCAAGATAAATAATTACAATATCTTTTGTATTTTTTAATTTTTTTGCAAAAGCAATTCCAACACCAACCGGTATACTGTTTGCAACTATTGCTGTAGACCCAGCAAAACCAACTGATCTATCGATTAAATGCATAGATCCACCTCTACCTTTTGCACATCCATTTTCTTTACCAAAGATCTCAGATAGCATCTTTTTTAAATCCCCACCTTTTGCTAGGTAGTGCGCATGAGCTCTATGCCCACTCACTACAAGATCAGTTTTTTTTAAAAACTCATTTAAAACTGATGGAACAGCTTCTTGACCAATTGACAAATGAGTTGGACACCTCATTTCGCCTTTATGGTATTCTGTGGCAATAGTTTGCTCTACATATCTTATTCTAAATATATTTTTCCAAATATTAAAAAAATAACTTTTATTTTTCATTATTTTATAAATAAAAATTGTTAATTAATTTACATATATAGATTATTTCACTCTTTTTTAAAAACTGATTTATAGGTAGTGTTAATATTCTTTTTGACTGTTTTTCAGTTTCTGGAAAAGATCCCCTCTTGTGGGCCAAGTATTTAGAGGCTGTTTGTAGGTGTATTGGCATCGGATAATGTATTGCTGTGTCTACTCCATTTTTCTTTAAATACATTTTAAGTCGATCTCTGTGATTAACCTGAATTACAAATGTGTGATAGCTATTAAATTCTTCTTTTTTTTCTAATGGAAAGTAAATCTTGTCTAAATTCAAATTTTCTAAATATAGTTTGGCATTATTTCTTCTTATATCAATAGTTTTTTTTAAACTTTTGAGTCTAAAGTTTAAGACTGCCGCTTGCAAATTATCCATTCTTGACACATATCCAAAATTTTTAACATTATCTCTACTTTCATTCATCCCATGAGTTCTTAAACTTTTTATTTTATCATAAATGTATTTATTATTTGTAGTTAGATAACCAGCATCACCCATGGCATTTAAATTTTTAAGTGGGTGTGCTGAAAAACAGCCAACATCTCCCCATGCGCCTGACATTTTTCCTTTGTATTTTGACATTATTGATTGTGCACAATCTTCAACTACTGGAATATTGTATTTTTTTGCAACACTCACTATTTTATCCATAGCACACATTCTTCCCGTAAGGTGGACCGGCATTATAGCTTTGGTTTTTTTTGTTATTTTTTTTTCGATTTGATACTCATCAATACTTTGGTCTTTTTTTACATCTACAAATACAGGTTTGGCCCCTAAATGAGCAACCACAGCTGTTGAGGCAATAAATGAGTTTGGTGGAGTGATTACCTCATCACCTCTTCTCACTCCTAATAAATGAAGAGCAAGTGTTAAAGCATCTGTGCCACTATTGAGTGAAACACAATATTTTGTTTTACAAATCTTAGAAATATTTTTTTCAAATTTTTCAATTTCAGAGCCACCAACCCAGCTCCCTGAATAAAGAGTTTTATCAATTATTTTTAGTAATTTTTTTTTTTCAGATTTATATTGTTTTTGAATATTAACGTATGGAATTTTCATTTTTGTAAATAAAAATCCTTAACGCACTTAATAACATAGTTCATTTCTTTTTTTGAAAGATGTTGATCGCATGGAAAACTAATAATCGACTTGCAGTGTTTATCTGTGACTGGAAAGTCTCCTTTTTTATGTTTTAAAAAATTCATTGCTGGCTGTCTATACATTGGAACTGGATAGTGAACTTTTGCTTCTATGCCCTTTTTTAAACAATATTTTAAAAGCTCATCTCTATTTTTTGCAAAGACAATGTACAAATGATAAACAATTTTATAATTTTTTAATCTAGGGGGTATAGATATTTCTTTAATACCCTCTAAACCTTTATCGTAATATTTTGCATTTTTTATTCTTTGATTCGCAATTTTTTTTGCACTTGGAATAAGCCAGTTTCCAACAACAGCCTGTATTGTATCCAATCTAGAGTTATACCCCGTAATTTTTACATTATCACGATCAACCAATCCATGATTTCTTAATAGCTTTAAATGTTCATAGTGTTTTTTATTGCTTGTAACAATAACACCACCATCTGACCAAACATTAATATTTTTTAAAGGATGTAATGAGAATGCACCAAAATCACTCCACGTTCCTGAATTTTTTTTATTAATTGATGCTAGAATTGATTGACACGCATCTTCAACAATTGGAATATTATATTTTTTTGAGATTTTATTTAATTTAATCATATCGGTCATGTAACCTGTAAAATGAACTGGAACTATTGCTTTGGTTTTTTTTGTTATTTTTTTTTCGACTAAATCTACATTCATGCAAAAACTATCATCACAATCGACAAATATTGGCACTGCACCTAATTCACAAATCGCTCCTACGGTGGCAACAAAAGTATTTGCAGCTGTAATAACTTCGTCACCTGCTTTAATTCCAATAACTTTAAGACTAAGTTTTATTGCATCAGTACCAGAGTTAACACCAACGGCATATTTTGTTCCTATGAGATTCGCAAATTTTTTTTCAAATCTTAAAAGCTCTTTACCTAATGTAAAGTCTCCTGTTTTAACAAAATCTTTTAAATTTTTCCAAAGATCATCACAATTTGAAAATTGTTGGCTTAAATATGAGTATCTAACTTTCACTTTATTACTTTAAATTAATATTATTCATTCTTTTAATATTGAAAAATAATTCATTATTAAAAGTATTTGTTAAAATATTTTTCTCGAAAGCAATTTTTAAATCTGAAACAGCATTCTTTACAGTATATTTTGTTTCAAAACCTAAAACTTGTTTAATTTTTTCAGAACTGACGTGATAAGATCTATTATCATCAGACTTGGTGTTAATTATTTTAACATCATCTCCAATTATTTCTTTTACATCGGCTGCTAATTCATTGACAGATTGATTTTTAAAACCAACATTAAAAATTTGACCATTTATTACTTTTGAGTCTGCTTTTAATACAGCAAGATATGAACTTACCATATCATCAATGTGAACATTTGGTCTAAGTTGATCTCCACCAAATACTTTAATTTCCCTATTATGAAATGCATGATTTGTGAGAATATTGACTACTAAATCAAGTCTTTGTCTTTTGGCATACCCACATACAGTTGATGGCCTTATTGTCGTTGTTATAAAAGATTCAGATTTGTGACTATTTAAAATTTTTTCACAGTCTCCCTTAAACTTTGAGTAATCAGTCAGAGGCTCTAGCTTCATATCCTCTGTAACATTTTTTTCTTTTTTTATTCCATATACCGAAGACGAAGAAGCATATATAAATCCACTAATACCACTCTTAACACTCATTTTAACTAAGGGTTCAAAAGCGTCTAAGTTAATTGACTTACCCAACGTTGGATTTAATTCAAAACTAGGATCATTGGAAATACATGCTAGATGAATAAGATATTGATGACCTGGGAGATTTTTTTCTAATAATTTAATATCTCTAATATCACCTTTAATTTTATTCAATTTTTCATGGTCAGCTAATACATCTTCTCCATAAATCATTAGATCAAGGACTGTAACTTCATAACCAAGCTCTAATAATTTAGGTACTAGTCTTGAACCAACATAGCCAGCCCCACCAGTAATAAAAATTTTTTTTATCATTATCAAAATTTTTTCTTTGCTATAAAATCACAGATAGTTAACAGTAATAATTGATGAACGTTTTCTATATGGTTGTAGTTATGGCTATTAACCCAAAAATTTATATCTCCTTTTTTTCCTAAAGTATTTGATTTGTTGAATCCCGTAAAAGTAATAATTTTTAATTTATTTTTTTTTGCATAATTTGCAGCTTTAATCATATTTTTTGACATTCCACTTGATGATATCAAAATAACTACATCGTTTTTATCTGAGTAAATTTTTAAAGCTTGTGTAACCCAATTTTCATACCCATAGTCATTTGCAAAACATGTAAGAATAGCAGGATCACTAAAATTAATACTTCTTAATTTTGTATTTTTGATTAAATCAACAGTAAAATGACCAGCTATAGAGGCGCTTCCACCATTTCCAAAAATTATAATTTTATTTTTATTATATGTTTGATTAATTAGTGTTGATGCGGTTTCTAATTTTTTTAAAGAGATCTTATCCAACTCAATTAATGAATTAAATTTATTTAAGTATTTGTTAAGATAGTTTTTTGTCATAAAAAATAAGGTTATTTCATATAGTATTTAATTGAATTAAGCACTTCTAATTTATCAATTATTTGGCTATTTGCAAATTTTGATGTTGAAATTCCTGCAGCAACGCTCGACAAAAATAAAACAACTTCCTCATCGAGCTTAGATTTTAATCCCATAGATAGTAAGCTAAGCAAAGTATCGCCAGCTCCAATTTTATCTAAAACTTTACTTGAGAATGCTGGGACTGTTAAAACATTATTCTTATTATTAATCATAACCGCTCCTGCTTGCCCTTGAGTTATTGTTAGTGATTTTATTTTTGACTGTTTTTTTAACTGTCTTCCCAAATCAACTATATTTCCATCTCTTTTTCTCAGTTCGTGACGTAATTCAGTAGCATTTATAACCAAATTATCTAACTTTTTATATTTGCTTAAAGCATGAAAACTTACATTTGATGAATTTACTTGAGCGTTCAAAGAAACAAATTTATTTAAATTATTTATATATGTGGCAATTTTTTCAGTTATCAATCCATGTCCATAATCTAAAACGATTATTAAATCATTTTTCTTTGCTTCTTTTTTTAAGATATTTAAAAATTTTAATTCTTCTTTTGAAGAAATCACATCATCATTAATATCATAAACTCCAATTAATTTTCTACTGTCTACTATATCTAGGTATCTCTTCTTTAATATTGTTGGAGAATTTTTTTTATTAATATATTTAAATTTTATTTTTTTATTTAATTTTTTTCTTATGAAAGAATTTAATTTCCCCTCTCCATCTTGGCCAAGATAAGATAAAATTGAAACGTTATTTGAAAATGAAGCACAATTTTGCCCAATAGATAAAACTCCTCCTAAGTATTTTTCTGAATATTTTTCTCTCAAACTAAGGACCGACTCTTTGCCAGATTTTCCTAATCCTTCACAGAAAATATATTCATCTATTATACTCTCTCCAACAATCAATATTTTTAGTTTTTCAAGTTTCTTTAAACTATTTTTAATATTCTCAAACGTTGTTTTGTTTTTAATTTTTTTTAAAAAAGCTCTTTGATCAGTTGTTAATTCTGAGGAAAATTGATTCAAAAGCTTGCTCGAACTAAATGTTTTCCCTTTTGTGTAGATTATCTTACCATTTACTAACTTAATAGCCTTAACCTCTTTTAAAATATTTCGTGTTAGGTCGTCACTTTTTTTTTTATAGTCTGGTCCCTTACAATAAATACTTGGTTTTAATTCTTTAATTAAGTTTATTGATGTATAATCAAAGTTACAATAAACATAATCTACATACTCCAATGAGGCCAATGCATGCATTCTATCAGAATCATTGAAGTAAGGTCTCCCCGGAATTTTTTTTACATAACTGCTAGAAGTTATAGATACAATTAAAATATCACCATTTTCCTTGGCTTCTTTAAAATGGTTTATGTGCCCTATATGCAATAAATCAAAAACACCATGACTTAATACAACTTTTTTTTTATCTTTTTTTTTTAAAAAAATAATTTTTTTTAATTCTTCTAATGTTTTAATTTTTTTTATCATTTTTTCAGGTATTTAAACCAATCTTTAGTGGCATTCTTAATTTTAGAGGAAGTCCATATTGGAGCTTTTTTCCAGTCTTGGATATTATCTAGCATTTCTTTTACACCCTCTTCTATTTTAATTTTTGGTTTCCATCCTATTTTTTTTTTTATTAAAGATGTATCTGCTAGGGTTAAATCTGGCTCACCTGGTCTTTTAGGAATATATATTTTTTTTGATTTAAGCATTTTGGCAACAGCATTTATAGAAGTTCCTCTTGAGCTTCCAACATTAAAAACCATATTGTTAATTTTTGACATTGCCACATCAGCAAACGCAGTTGCAATATCTCTAACGTGTGTGAAGTCTCTTTTTTGACTTCCGTCACCAACAATAGTTAATGGCAAATTATTTATCTTTTGAGCCAAAAAGACTCCAAACATTGCCCCGTAAGCACCTGAGGTTCTTGATCTTCTTCCATAAACATTAAAAAGTCTTAATGAGTTATAATTTAAATCATAAACTTTTGAATAGTGTTGAATTATTTGTTCTCCTAAGTTTTTTGTTAATGCATATGGATACTCTGGTAAAATTGCGTCTGTTTCCTTTGTTGGAAATTTTTTTGCTAACCCATAACAAGAGGAGGATGCTGAATAAATAATTTTTTTTATATTATATTTTCTGCAAGCTTCTAATAAGTTTACAGTTCCATTCACATTTGTATTAAAATATTCTTTTGGACTCTGAATGCTAGGAACAATATCAGCTAATGCTGCTAGGTGAAAAACATAATCTACACCTTTAATATTTTTTTCCCAATCTCCATTTTTTGAAATATCAGCTTTAATAATTTTTAATTTATTCTTAACTTTCTTTATATTTTTTATATTTCCACTACAAAAATTATCAATAATTATCACATCATGATTTCTTTTTAATAGCTCTTCCACTAGGTGACTACCTATGAACCCAGCACCACCAGTTATTAAAGATTTAATTTTCATAATTTTTCTTGACCAGGCAATTTACTGCTTTAAGTCAGTTTTTATTAATATTAACATTTTGAATTAAATAATATCTAAATCATTTTAATATTTAATCTAGAAATTAATTTTCAATGTTTATCTTTATTTATCTAACAATTTTTATTATTTCACTTTTTTCTAAATGTTTTTCTAATATATCAAAATAATGTATTTTAAGTTGAGCTTCATCCTCGCTGGTTGTTTTTTCTTTATTTTCCATTCTGTTATCAAAAACTTCGTTTATCATTATATTAAAATTTTTTGGATCAAATTTACATGTATAATAAAAAGTGTGATTTTTTGTTCTGATTGACACCTTGTATTTATCATTAAATATTGACTCACTAATAACAGGCAGCAAACTTTCCCCATATGGAGGTATTATATCTTTAATATTTTCTTTTTTAAAAAAACTTTTAATTAATGGAAAAATATCAGTTTGGCACACATAATCTTTTATATTTTTTTTACCGACATTGTTAAAATCATAAATTTTTAAAGGCACATTTAATCTGGGCCTATTCATCATAGGCTGATCAGGCTGCCCAAAGTGATTGGGGCCATGATCTGCGGTAAATATAACTAATGAGTTTTTTTTAATATCTGTTTTTTCAATGTATGAAAATAACTGGCCAAGCACCAAATCTAAACTCTTAATTCTTTCTTTTTGTCTCTTTATAATAGGTTTTACTTTTTCACTATTCATTATTGGTTCAACTTTTGAGTCACCATAATCTTTTATGGCGTCATTATATTCCTTTAGCGGATCTCCATATCTATATAGGTCTAATTTTACTTCCTCATTAATTCCTGGTTTCCAATATGGGGCATGGGAGCTCATATAATGCAAATATATAAAGTTTTTTCCCTCCCTATTCATCTCAAGTTGCTCAATAGCTTTTTTTCCAAAACTATAATCATCTTCTACGGTTGTATCTAAAGCATCGTCATAATATAAAAGCCTATCAAAATCTTTTTGAAAATTGTAGCCTGCATGATGTCCTTTAGACTTGCTAATCCCAAAGGTAGAAAATCCTTCATCCCTTAAAAAATTAATCATGTTATCGTCAGTAATTATATTTTTAATTTTTTGAGAAACCTTAAGGTCAAAATTTCCATGAACAGAGGGGTGTTTTCCAGAAAAAATTGAACTAAAGCACGGCAAAGTCCACTCTGCAGCTGAAAAGCAATTTTCATAATTTATTTCATCACTAAAAAAATTATTTATAAATTTAAGATCATTTGGATTTTTTTCTAATTCATTTAAAGCATTATAGTCTAGTTGATCTAACACTATTAATAAAATATTTTTTACCTCTTTTTTATTACTGTGTTCATATTTTTTTAAGAAAATTGGACATGCAAAATATAATTTATGGTCTGTGTTGTTATTAATTTGTAATTCTTTAAATTTAGATCCTGCTTTTAAATGTGAATTATTCCATCTACCTGATAGTGGGCTCTTAATTTCAATTTTTTTCTGTTTATCAAAAAAGACTTCGTAATTTCCATTTATTGATCTTTCATGAGATTTATTACCAAAGCTAAATAGTACATTTTTACTCTCATCAAAGTTTAAAAAAAATAATTTTAATGATTTGTGAGGCTCAATCTCTATACAGTCTCTAATTTCGTTATTAAGCATACAAATTGAAGACTGAAAATTATCAAAATCAAATATTTCTCTAAATCTACTATTATCTCCTAATAGGTCTTCTCCATACCACCACCTTCGTGGGTCATATTTTTTTTCAATTTGTTTTTTCTTAATTATTTTATTGCGCATCCAGCGCCAAATAAATGGTGGAGTTATCTCTTTTAGTGTGTGTTTAATATTCATATTATCTACAGGCATTCATAACAAATTATATACATTTACTTAATTTTTTTTATCACTTTTGCTCTTTATTTGTACAATGAACTTCTGATAAAATGAAGCATTCCAATAAAATATAGATAATTAACCTTATATCAAGTCTGCAAATTTTTGGCTTAGGATAAATCATGCTTATTGAGTAATTAATAGCTTTATACATGTGAGTATTTTACTGATCTATTTTTTTAAGACCATTATCTAAAAATTAATAAAAAAAAACCCCAACTATAAAGCTGGGGTTATAAAATAATTTATCATTATCTTTAAAATCACTTAAAAATTTTTTTCAGTGCATAAATCAAGCCAATTGAGCTATTAGTACTGGTCAGCTACACGCA
>MDTF01005426.1_pt1 | contig 47658 bp, 53 predicted proteins | sample 811191 | NCBI WGS metagenome assembly MDTF01 (sample SAMN05326649, study PRJNA326480) | marine metagenome | isolation source: seawater | place: Southern Ocean | collected 2011 | reverse complement strand
TCTGATAAAATATTATATATATCATAAATTTGATTAGAAGTATTATGTTCAGTTAAAGCAACGCGTTCTGATATAATATTATATGTATTAGTATTGGCTTCTGATAAAATATTATATATATCATAAATTTGATTAGATGTATTTTCAATATTTAATGTAATATATTCCGATAAAATATTAGATGTATCATTAATTTGATTAGATGTATTTTCTATATTTAATGTAATATATTCCGATAAAATATTAGATGTATCATTAATATTATTATTTGCCGACTTATTAAATTTAACTATATTTTCATATAATGTATTTGAAGTATGTAGAATATATGAATCATAAAATTTTTTAACTTGATTAATTGATAATGATACATTATTATTAGCTTTCGAATATAAAAAATCTGAATAAATTTTTTGTTCAGAATTCGACGAGGATACTATTTTACCAACTCTTTCCGAAGTAAAATATAAATTATTTTTTTCAATAATATCATCTGTTGATAAATTATTAATAGTATTATTAATAGAATCTATATTAGAATTTAAATTGTAATATATTTCTTCAGATGTATTAGCAATATAATTAGATATATTAATATTATTAATATTTGAATTAAAATTATTAATATTATTTAAATAATCAATGTATTGAATAGTATTAATATTTGAAGAATCTACAATATTTGCAACTCTATCATAAGTAAAATACAAATTTGAGCCTTCTAAAATTTCAGAACTATTAGTTACATTAATATTATAAGAAATATTTAAATTATTAAAATTGTCAGTATTATCGTGATTTTGTATAATAATATCATCAACTATTAAAGTACCAGAGTACCGACCATTAACAATAGTTTTATTAATATTACCTTGTTGTATATCATCTAATGTAATATTATTAATAGTATTATTAAAGTTAATATCAAAATTAGAATTAAATCGTTCATTAGTATAATATAAATTGGAACCTTCTAATAATTGAGATGTTGTATTATTATTTAAATTTATGTTATTAATCAAACTACCATCACCAACAAATCTTTTTGCGTATATATTTTCAGATAGATATAAATTTCTCCAATTTTGTAAATGTTCACCACCAATATCAAAAATTGCATCAGAATTTGGTAAAATATTACCATTAATTATAGTATTAACATCAAATGATATATTATTATTATTAAATTTTGCCAATTTGTTAGGCAATGAATTTCCATCTTTCAAACCGATATAAGCTTCTTGATTATTAATGTTGTCCAGTATATTAGCCCCAAACATAACTGCATTATTTATATTTTTTTCAGAATTATTGTTATGAATATTGCTTGCAATAACTAAAATATAAGTATCATCAGATGTTGATGAAAAATGGGCAATAGTAGAATTAGATGATTTAACATCTAAGGGAATATCATCATATGACATAAATCCTAACTCTAATAATTTTAGTTATTTTTTTTATTGATATAAATTTATATAAAAACAATTAACATTAATATATTAAAATGGAAAATATCGAAAGTGTTAAGAAAAAGAGAGTTAAAAATGTAATTCCTCAAATATTGGAAAATTTTAATGAAAAAATCGATAATGAAAATAGTAATTATACTTTAAAAGAATTAACAAAATTACTTTCGGATAGTTATAAATTATATAAAACAAAGAAAAAATCAGAAGGTGAAAAAAAGGCACCAACTGAATATAATATTTTTGTAAAAGATGAGATGAAAAAACTAAAATTAGACAATCCGAATTATGATAATAGAAAATCTATGTCAACAATAGCAACTCTATGGAAGGAAAAGAAGATGATGGGAAATAGTACTTAAACTAATAATATAATATAATTAATATAAATGAATTGTACAATAGTAACAGCATATTATAATTTAAATAAAAAAAAACATAGTACGGATAATTATTTAAAATGGATAAGAAATTATATGAATATAATAGATGCACCATTGGTAGTATTTACGGATTGTGAAGATATAGGAAATTATATTTTAAAATTACGAAATAATAAATTAGATATAACAAAAATAATAATATTAAAAATTACAGATTTACATTGTTATAATTATATAGATTATTGGAAAAAAGATTATGATAGAGACCATGAAAAATATCACGATCCATTATTATATATAATATGGAATGAAAAAACAATGTTTATGTATAAAGCATATCAAAAGAATTACTTCAATACGGCATATTTTGCTTGGACAGATATTGGAATGGTAAGAGATAATAAGCTAATAGATATAATAAAAAATAATAATTTATGTTTTCCCAATTTAGAAAAAATAGAAAAAATTAAAAAGGACAGGGTTTATTTATTAGAAGTTGAGAAATTTAAAAAACACGAGTTAGAGATAGATAAATTGCCAACAGAAATATTTAGATATGAGATGGGTAGATGTGGCGGTGGTGTAATATTATGTAGTAATATAATAATAGAGAAATGGAAAAATCAATATTATAAAATGTTAGAAGAATTTATAAAGAATGATTATTTTGCTGGTAAAGATCAAAATATAATGAATAATATATATTTAAAATATAAAAATGAATTAATAGAATTAGTTCAGCCTATAAATAGCCCAATAGATAAATGGTTTTATATGTTATATTTTATGTGCATATAAATAATAAAAAATCAATAGATTTTTTATAAATATATTAATATATATAAAAGATAAATTTTATTAATAATAAATATTATGATATATATAAGTTTTGATATTGGTATTAAGAATTTAGCATTATGTATATTAAAGAGAGATAATGATAATTTAAAAATAATAGATTGGCGTATAATATCATTGGCTGATTCAAAAAAGGAGTGTAAGGGTATAAATAATATATCAGAGATATTATATTATGAATTGGATAATATAATAGGTGAATTGGGAAATATAGGAATAAACTATTACAATTATGTAATAATAGAAAATCAACCATCAAATTTAAATGGTATAATGAAAACAATTCAATTATTAATATATTCATATTTTAATTTATTAAAACATTGGGATAAAATAGTTGACGAGGTAATATTAATAAATCCTTCATTAAAATTACAATATCACGATTATGAACCGGATATGATAATAAATAGTAAAGATAATAAGACAAAAAAACAATTGAAAAATGATAAATATAGAGAAAATAAGGCAAAGGGTATAAATATATGTAAATATTATATAAATAATGACAATTTTTTAAATAATTATTTTATGATTCATAAAAAGAAGGATGATTTAGCTGATACTTTATTACAAGTAATATCATATTTAAGAAAAAATTCCAATAATATAGAATATGTAGAATTATATGAATCGCATTTAATTAAATAGTAGTTTTTCTCAAATATTTTATAGTATCATTATTAAATTTAGAGAAATTATTAGATATGATTTGATCTGTTATTTTTTTCCAAAAATTATCGTTTAAGAATTTTTTATTATATTTATTATTTTTTTTATATTTTTTATATATCCATTTATGAATTAATTCTAATTGTTTGCAGCATTTATTATTAATTTTAGAAAATTTACACAACTTATTAGTATAAATTAGATTTAAAAGATAAAGATATAAATCTTTATTTGTTTTATATTCGGTGTTAATATTTTCCCATAAATCTAAAAATAATATATAATCATATGTTTTACAATTAATAAAATTAGAATTATAATCAATAAAGGTATTATTATTATCAATAATTATAATATTATCTTTAAAATTAAATTCTGCAATATTTTTAATATTTTTTTTAATTTTTGGTATAATTTTAGTAATAGATTTTTTATATTCACCATTACTACTTATAATACAATCTTGACGAGTAAATAATGGTCTATTAAATTTAATATTATGAGTTTTTTCAATTAAACCAATTTCTTTATGAGCCCATATTTTTTCTGAAGCAGTATATATATAAAAAAGACTATTTGGATAATATTTTTTTATTTGAGTAAAAAAATATTTAAAATATGGTCTAATTAATTTAGAATCTGGTTTATAACAATTTAATAATAAATCTTTATTATATTTTTTAGATATATTATCAATATTGTATATATCACATTGATAACTGCAGTCTCCTATAATAGTTCCATCCAAATCTAAAACAAAAATGATTTGTTTATCGGACATATTAAAATTAAATTTAATATTCTATACTATAAATAGATTTATATTAAAAAATGATAAGTAATTTTGATGTAATAATACATATAATATCATTATTTTTAGTAATATTTTTTACTATAATATATTGTATAACAATAATTTTAAATCCTAAAATACATTTTATTATTAAGTTGTTAACACTAATTGTTTTAATTGCTGCAATAAATATTTCAACAAATATATTAATATATAATATGGATAGATATATAACATATTTTTGCAATAATAGTTTAGAAAAATTTAATGATAAAACAGATAAGGATATTATTTTCCCATTTAATTATTATACAAATGATTCTTTTGATATATTAGCAAATGAATCATTATAATTAATAAAATTATATAAGGATAATTCACATATATAAGTTAGTGATATAATTACTCCGCTTCTATAGCTCAGCTGGTTAGAGCGGTGGACTGTTAATCCATAGGTCATCGGTTCGATCCCGATTAGGAGCGTTAATTTTTTTAATAATATATTTATATATATTATATAATATGTGTTATATCTTTATGATAAAATTCGTCTGATACAATTCCATTATTTTCTTTAATTTGTGCATCGGATAACCATTTTTTGGGTGCTATAATAATTTTTTTATCTTCATAATAACTTATATATGATGCCATTAAACTAAATGTTGAATTTGCTATAATATTATTTTTTATTAGTGACATTAAAATAAATTCTATTTCCTCTATATTGATATCAATATAATATAAATTTTTATTTTTTATTATATTATTATTTATATTTATTTTACACCATTCTATATCATCGGAAAATATTACTACATTTTTCTTTTTAGTAATATCTAAAGCTTTTATATAATAATCTATATCTAATACATTATGATAATTTTTTTTTGTTAATATAAAATCTGTTCTTCTTATATGTATCGATACCAAATCATCATCATTACATTCTAAATTATTTAATTTTGTAAAATATAATTTAATTTTATTATAATAATTATATGATAAATACATTAAATTTTTTGATGAATAAACTAAATGTCTTAAAAAATTTCGTGTATCATCATTATCAAAATATTTAAAAGATTGATAATATCCATTTAATAATATATTTTTTTCTATATATGGAATTTCTTTATATAAACAATTGTATTTTTCATAATAATTAATAAATTGTATATCATCAAATGTATTTTTATCTATTGTTTTTAAGTTTTTACTAAATAAATTATCCCAATAACCTTTTCTTGTTAAATTAAAATTATTAGGATAATTTTGATTATATTTAAAAATTAATTTTTTTTTATTTCGAATAGAATAAGAATATGCTGTCGCTATTTGAAATAATTGATTACCTAATCCTCCTTGAATAGTAATTGATACAAATTCTGAAATATCATTATTAAAATTAAAATCAAAAAATAAACTCATAATATTATTAATACAATATTAATAATTCTTTATATATATAACAAAAAATATAATTAATTAGAAAGCATCATAAGTAAAAATTCGAAATTTTCATTTGAAATACTGGTTTCATATATACCTTCAATATAATAAATATCATATACTTTATCATTTTTAAATACAATGTAAGAATGAATTGAGGAATTATAATTATATAGCTCAATGGTATTACCACAAATACTTCCTTTAATATTAATATTATTATCTGTATATTTTGCAATGCTATCCTTCAATTCTAATATATCTTCGTCGCTTACTCCTTTCCAATCGTTATAACATTTTTCAAATAATATCTTATCGTTATCTTTTATAATATCTAAATATTTATATATATAAATATTTCGGTAATTATTAGAAATAATTTTAGTAAACTTAGAGTAGTCCATTATAGATAACACTTATAATTTTATATTTAAGTCATTTTTTTTATATTTAATTATAAAATAGTACATTTCTTTATTTTTAATAAATTTTATAAAAGGTTTTTGAAATTTTAAATATTTTTAAGAAATGTACTATTTTATAATTATCAATTATAAAGTCGTTGACTTTCATAGAGTTATCTGTATATATATGTAAAATATGTAAAAAATATGTAATGAAAATGAGTACATAATGTAAGATATCTCTCAACTTTATATATTTTTATAGATTTTATAAATTATGTACTCTTATCTTACAATACAATATCAGTATAATATGCTATAATATGCTATAATATACATATGATATACATATCATATACCTTAATATATTAATACATATCATAATATACAATGAGACTATGCTATAATATGCTATATTATACATATAATATACAATAATATACCTTGATTATCATTTTTTTATTATAATATACAAAAAAATAAATATTTATACCTTATGAATAATGAGTACATAATCCATTCTATCTCTCTACTTTCTTAACTTTCTATAAATCTTTAAAAAAAAGGTATTTAACTCACTTACAATCAGAGCTGCTAATGTAAAGGCAGCAAAACCATATATAAAACCAGCTTTTAATATGAATGTTATAAAAAGAGCTAAATCTGTTAAACAAACTTTCGTTTAATTATCGTATCTATATTCAATAAAAGTTGTAATTAAATCCTTATGATTTTGCTTTAATTTCAATCTAAATGCTGAATCATCTTCATATAGGTCAAAATCATCTATTTCTAATACAGAATCTTCAAATATATCATCTATTTTTTCCACACATCGCATCTTTTGCTGTTCTAATAGGTCTATCTGATGTTGAATCTTTTTTATTATCTTATTTTGTTCTTTTGACATAAACGCAAGGTCGCGGATTTTTAATAAATGTATGTATTGTTTAGCTGATACCATTTGAATTATATAAGTACATCAATATTTTTTTTATATATGTTATAGATATCTGTATTATAATGCCTTTAAATTATTGTATACGAAAATTAAAATTTGTTTGAAGATATTGAATTATATAAAATAAAAATAGAATATTTGAAAAATAAAGAATATATATACAATGATTTGCAATTTATATATTAAATAATATATGATAATGTAGAATATTTTTTTTAAAATAGTTTTGATAAATTATTTAATAATATATATATTTAAAATAGATAAAATAAAAAATATAATTATATAAACATATAAAATTTAAAAGTATATAGATATGTCAAGTATATCCTTCAATGATAGTAGAGAAAAGGTTTTTGATTTAAACAGACATAATTTTAATAATGATAAATCAGATTTTCGAAATAAAAGTAATAATATAAGTGGATTAAGTAAAGGAGATGATATTTTATTTAATAAAAAATATATAAGTGATGATATAGTTGCATCATCTTCTGCATCATCTTCATGTGGTTCGTCGACTGATGATTCGGTAAGTGATTCTTCAAGTGAACAATCATTTAAAAAGAATTCGAAAAATAAACAAAGTAAAGAAGGCAAACCAATGAAAAAGATAAAAAAAATAAAAGAAAGTAGTGAAGAAGAAGATAGTTCAGAAAGTATTAGCGATTCAAGTTCTATAGCATCATCAAATATAATTGAATCAAATAAAAAATTTTCTTCATCTAATAGTTTAAAAGAAAAGAAGGAAATAATATATCAATTAGATAGATTAGAAGCACGTGGATATACTATACCATTTAAATTTAATTTAAATTCAAATTTAGAAGAAATGAGATTAGAATATAATAAAATTATAAGAGAAAAAGAAATTGATGGAAGTATTAGATTTCAGCGCAAAATGATGATGGCTTTTGTAACTGGTTCTGAATATTTAAATTCACGATATGATCCATTTACTATAAAATTAGAGGGTTGGTCAGAACAAGTTCATGATAATATTAATGATTATGATGATATATTTGAAGAATTACACGATAAATATAAATCATCTGGTAAAAAAATGTCACCAGAACTTCGTTTATTTATCAGTTTATCAGGTAGTGCATTTATGTTCCATTTAACAAGTCGTATGTTTAAGGAAACACCACTTCCAAATGTAGAAAACGTTTTGCGTTCAAATCCAGATTTAATGAAAAAATTCCAAGAAGCTGCTGCAAAAGAATATGTTTTAGGAAATAATGGAAATTCTAATACTAAAATTAATAATTCTAATAATAATTCTAATAATAATTCGAATAATAGTGGTCAAGGATTATTTGGTATGGTTTCCAATTTATTTAATAATATGGGAGGAGGGTCAATGCAAAATAATATGCAATATGATATGGATAATAATTCAGAACGTAATTATAATTCGAATAATGATATAGATTCTATTATTAACGATGTTCATAAAAATATATCATTGGAACAAGATAATAATAATATAGAAACTTTATCAGTTAGTGATGAAGAAATAACATCAATAATAGAAGATACTGCAGATATTAAAATATTAAGAAATAATAATAAAAATAATAAAAAACGCACATTAAATATTTAATTTAAATTTTAAAAAAAAAAAATTTTTTATTCACGATAACTAAATTGTATATTTATATCCTTTATTGAATGATATAGGTTATAATTCTTTTTTTCCCAAATAAAAATTATTTAATATTTACTAATAAGTTTATACATTTCTATTAAAAAAATTATTGCACAAAACCATAATGAAATTAACCAATAAGGTATTACAAAAAATTCTTTTTCGTAATAAAACCAAGTTTTATTGAAAAATTTAATAAATATAATTTCAATAATGATAGCAAATAATGTCAATAATAAATAAATTAGAATATCTTTTTTTTTTATTTTAAAAAAATATAATACTAATAATGCTATAGAAAATGTTAATATAAATCTATAAAATGATTTATTAACAAATTTAAAAATTATAATAATTAATAAATAAAGAATAAATAATATATGATACCTATTTCTATTATTTAACATATATATTAGAAATAGATATTAATTAATTATAAAATGTTTAACTTTTATAACCATAATATTCAATTTATCTATTTTTAGATAATTTACGAAAACCTTCTTTAGTATTGTTACCAATATTTTTTAATAATTTTCCAGTATTTTTTAATTGAGATGGTATATTTTTAACTGCACTTACTGGATTTTTTAAATTATTTTTAAATGTTGATTTTACATTTGATGCGTTATTAAAAATTACATTAATACTTGAAGCTATTATTGGTAATAATATAATATTTAATACCGCTAAAAGTAGTACAATTAATTCGATCGAAGTACCTATTAATATTAATTCTCTCCGCATATCTTCCGAACATTTACATTTCTCACTTATTAAATATCGTGTATAATTCATAACAATAAATAAATATACAGCGAATACAATCCAAAATATAAAAGCTAATAATGTATATACAGAACCAACAAATCCATTATATTCACTTAATAATACTGGTGGAACTAACATTAATATTACAATGAATACTAATGCAAAAATACTGAATTTTTTAATAAAATCTACATTTGGATGTTTTGCACATTCGCAACCAATTTTTTCTAATTTTAATACATATGTATATGTGAAACCCAATAATACAAATATAAACAAATTAATTAAAAAATTTGCAAATAAAGTATACATATTATCTTTCATATTAAATATAATATCTTATCTAATTTAAGTTGCGAAAAAAAATTATAATTCTATAATATTTAATATCTTAAACTTTGTAGAAGAATCTTTTATATTGTTAATAAATTTTTTTAATTTATCTATAATTTCTTTATCGTAATTAATTCTAAGTAAAATATATAATAAATCTAAATAATAATCCAATATATGCTTGCTTATATTATTAGAATTTATATTATTAAATACATCAGAAATTAATAATTTTATATTTAATAAAAATTCAGAATTATCATTTGTTTTATTTATTATAATTTCCCATGCTTTAATTTTATTTATTTGACCACCTTTCCATTTTATATATTTACAATAATCGTCATATAATTCATTTTTAAACATATTATTATTAATATAATATTCACTTGGGATCCAATCTTTATTAATTACATAATTATGTAAAGTTATATTAATATTATTATTATCGAATAAATATAATATATTTATATATAAATTTAATATATTATTAGAATCTTTTTCTGGATTATTTTGAATATATTGCCATACTATATCATAATTAATATCATTTAATGTATCATCATTTAAATTATTTATTAAAGATTTAATATTTTCAGTAATTTGTTCATTGTTTTTAGTTGTTAATTTATTTAATAATCCAATTATTTTTTTTTTCGATTCTTCTTTTTCTGAAAAATTTGTTGAAATTACATATATTTTATTTACATTTGATGAAATACTCGCATCACGTATTCTTGTTTTCTTTTTTTCCCATATACTTTTTGCATCATATTTAATTTTAAAACAATCATAATTTAATATTAAATCTTCATATTTTTTAGTTATATATTCTGGAATAATATTCTCGGTTCTTTCATTATATTTTAACTTATTTTTAAAGTTTTCTATTGTAATTTTAATATAATCTTCATTCTCTATAGTTACCATTAATATACATATATTTTATAATTCTTAAACTATTTTAATATAAGAAATTATAATATATAATATTTATATGAATATTAATATTAATAATTTAATTAATAAAATAGATAATATTTATACTAATATTTCTATATATCGTTCTATAATTGTTGTTAATAATAATCTAGAACTTTATTTAATTAATATTTATCTTATTAATAATGATTATAATACTCATGTTATTAGAAATAGTTATGATTTTAATTATAAAGCAGAATTTTATAATGAAAATCAATTTAGAATTATTATTATTGTTAATATACTATTTGGAAAATTAATTAATATTCTAAATAAATCACAATCAACTTATAATCTTATTATATTTTCTAATAATATCGATAAATATAATATAAATAGTTCTAAATATTATTATAATTATTATTATAATAATAAAGATACGTGTATTATTTAATTAATTTCTTTATATATATTAGGATATACTATGTATAAATCTAATAAATATATTAGAAAGATTGATATAAATAAGTTATTTAAAATTGGCATTGTTGTAATATTATTATTTGCTATATTTGCAGTATTGTATTACTTTAATTTTAATAATAAAAAAGAGAATTTTAATATTCTTACTCCCGAATTATTATATTTTTCTTCTGAAAATTGCGGTCATTGTACAAAATTTAATGAAACTTGGGAAAAAATAAAAGATAAAGATATTATTAAACAAAAATTTGTTGATGGTACTCCAGAATTTAAAGAATTAGAAGATAAATTTAATATAACACACTTCCCAACTATATTATTAGTTAATGCGGATAAACATATTGAATATGATGGCGAAAGAACAGAGGATAATATAGTTAAATGGTTAAATAATAATAAAAAAATTACAGAACCCTTCAAAAATAAAAAAAATAAATTAATCATATAAGAAATATATAAGAAATATATAACAAATATATAATATAATTACTTATGGATTTAGATAAAATTACAATATCTCATACAGATTTTACAATTTTATCTAAATCTAATTGTAAACCATGTAATTATGTAAAGGAATTTTTAATTGAAAATAAACAAAAAATTAATGTAATTAACTGCGACGAATATATAAGTTGTCAAAAAGATATTAATATATTTTTATTATATATGGAAGAAATTATAGGAGAACCATATGGCAAATTTCCAATGATATTTTATAATAAAAGATTTATTGGTGGTTTAAATGAAACAAAGTCTATGTTTGATTTTTAATGTATAATTATTATTTTTTTTTATATTATATTTTAATAAAATATGCCACCACAAATTTCACTTAGTACCTTATATGAAATTAAAGATAAGAAAAAAAATTCAAAACATAAAATTTTCGATTCTATTATACAAAAATGTCATAATAAAATTACAAAAATAGCTCAACAAGGAGGTATGACTATATTTTATGAAATTCCATATATTATTATTGGTATGCCATTATATAATATTAATGATTGTATTGAGTATGTTGTTGATGCTTTGAGAAATAATGGTTTATTAGTAAATATATTACCTTATCCAAGTAATAATATAATTTATATTTCTTGGAGTCCCGCAGATGTTAAAATGAAAGGAAAATTATTAAAAAATATATAAATAAATAATATATAAATTATATAACTCATTTGTATAATTTATATAAATTACTTCAGATTATATAAAAATTGATTATTATAATTATATATTAATATTAATAATGATTAATGTATACACTGATGGAGCTTGTTCTAATAATGGTAAACCAAATTCTTTAAGTGGTTATGGTGTATATTTTGGCGAAAATGATAAGAGAAATGAATCGAAAAAAATTACTGGAGAAAAACATACTAATAATATCGCAGAATTAACAGCATTTATTAGAGCTATTGAAATTTTAGATCCTGAAATTAAGAATAATATTCAAGTTAATATTTATACAGATTCAGAATATGTTATTAAATGTGCAACAAGTTATGGTGATAAATTGTCAAGAAATAATTGGAAAACAACTACAGATAAAATTCCACCAAATGTTAAATTGGTTAAAAAATCACATGAATTATATCACGGAATACATAATATAAAATTAATTCATATTAATGCACATACAAATAATGATGATATTCATTCTATTGGTAATGATAATGCTGATAAATTAGCAAATATGGCAATTGGAATAGAAAAATGTCCATATAATGGTGATAATGGTGATAATTGTGATAATAACGATAATGCTAAAATATATATAAAAATTTCTTATGAGGATAAAGATGAAGCTAAGAATCTTTATGCAAAATGGGATAATACAAAAAAATCATGGTATTATACTAATGATATCCCAGATGAAAATAAAGTAAAATTAAATGAATTATCATCTAAAACACAAAATACTGCTATTAAATTTGTTGATGATGGTACGATTGAAAAAAAATATATTAATATTAGTTATGCAAATAAAAATAAAGCAAAATCACTTGGAGCAAGATGGGATATGTCAGTAAAAAAATGGTATTATCTGAAAAATAATAGTGAAGAAAATATTATAAAATTAAGAGAATTAGAAAAATAATTTATAATAACTATTAATGTTAGAAAAATATATTAAAAATATAATGAATAATATATATATCGATAAATTAATTATTATAAATATTCGTAAATATAATTTTAATAAAAAATGATATTATATTATATATAGAGGTGTAATTATGAATAAATTTATATCGTATACAAAAAGTATAATAAATTATTTTAATAATTATAATAAACATAGTGTTATTTTGGGTAGGTGGAAAATTAAAAATTGTAATGATGTATTAACTAATTATTCTCAAAAAAATCTCAAAAAATCAGCGCGATATTCAGGTTACTATATAAAATTACCACTTAAAGCAGATATTTATAAAAATTAAATAAATTATTTAAGAATAAATTATATTATTAATATAATGTTAAAATCAATCTATTTTTGTGTAATATTTTCAATTGCTAATTGTTTCACACAATTTAATACAAATATTCCAAAATTATATTATAGATATAGGACATCATCTTTTTGTATTAAAATGCAAGATAAGATTGATAATAAACAATTTAATATTATAGACAAAGATAAATCTGGTTTAATTGATAAAAAAGAATTAAAAGATTTTTTTAATAATGATGATTATATGAAAATAGCTGATTTAAATAATGATAATTTTATTGATTATCCAGAATTTGAAAGATTAGTCAATATTAATAAATTCGGTATTCAAAATGGTGGTAATCTTTATGTGCGCAATGCAATTAAATTTGGTTTCCTTAAAAAGGATTCTATTTTATCAGATGGCAATGCAGCTATTTTAGTAGGTAATAAAGGTTTCGATCCTTTAAATTGTGCAACTGATATTTATACTTTAAAAAAATATAGGGAGGCAGAGATAAAACATGGTCGTATTGCAATGTTAGCAAGTATTGGATGGCCAATTGCCGAACTATATCATGCTGTTATATCAAAAATTACTAATAACCAATTTCTATTATCTGATAATAACAAAGTACCTTCACTTCTTAATGGTGGTCTTGAAAAAATTAATCCTGTATTTTTTATGGCAATTATAGTATTTTCAGCAACAATTGAATGTATTTTTATTAATAAAGATTATAATAATTACTTTGATGATAGAATTCTTGGAGATTTAGGATTTGACCCATTGAAATTATATGTTAATAAAGACCCATATACTAAACGTCAACTTGAATTAAAAGAATTAAATAATGGACGCCTGGCAATGATTGCAATTACATATTATGCATTTAATGAATTTATTAGTAATAGTGCAATTATTAATAATACACCCTTTTTATTTAAATCAGTTTTATAATTATTTAAGTATTTAATCATATTAATATTAAATGAATAGTACTAAAAACAATAATATAATTATTTTTCAAAATGATTTAACAAATTTTGAAATTATTAAAAATTTAAGAGGATTTCCTATTAATTTAAATACAGAATATTAAAATTTAAATAATAATATTTAATTATTTCTTTCAATGCATACTTTACATGACTTTTTTGTAATTTTTATATGCTACTGGTTTCTTATTATATCTTTTAATTTCACCATTATTGTTATTTTTTTTACACATCTCATTGAAGTTTTCTCGGATATCATTTCAATATTTACATAATATGTATAATATATTTATATATATTATATTGATTAAATTTATAATGATCTTTGAAATTTGTAATTGGAATTTATATTAATTTTCTTATAACATAATCACAAGTATTATCCATTGTAAATCTATCTTTAATTTTCTTAAGATTACTTAACATTTCATTATATTTATTTTCAGATATATTTAATAAATCATTTTCAATAGTATCAATATTATTTATATGATAAATTAAAGCAAATTGCGAATAATCTATTTCATCTTTGTAAGGTAGTGCATTATCACCATCGTGTATATATATAGGAATAACATTCATTAGAATTATTTCAAAAAAACGAAAACTGGATGGTCCATATCCTCTTGGAGCTAATCCAAATTTACTATATTTAGTTTTTTCAACAAAATCATAAATTAAATTATTATCTACTTTAATATTCCAATTTTTCCTAATATTCATATAAAATCCAGATTTATTTGATAATTTATCATACATAATATTTCTACATTTATGAGTATATGTGCCATTTATTAATTATAAAGATAATTATAATTATATTTATATAAAAAATTAAAAATTTATAATTGATATAGCTTCATTTAATGTTTTAGAATGAATATGTAAATTATTAATTTTAATCAATTTATTTTCATTTGAAATGTAAGGAATACTACGATTTTTTTCATCTTTTATCCATTTATATTGGTATTGTGTAAAATCTATAAATGACCAATGACTTTTTACACCTTTTTTTATTACTCCATTTGAATGAGATTTATCTGTTCCAAATAAGAAAACACCAATTGGTAAAGCATCAAATAAAGTATTTTTAAAATTTAAAGAATAGTCTTTAATATTCCAATGAGTAGGTAAAATATAAACTTTATCTTTATGATTTTCATAAAATATATTCAAAGCTGTCATTTCACTTAAAAAACCATTATAATTCATTATAAAATTACTAAAGTGATTTAACAAATCATTTAAATACTTATTATTTCTTGAAATGAATAATCCTGAAGAACAAACATTTATATTATCTTTCATATAAAACAATTTATTTTCAGTTAATTCAGAAAACCAAATATCAGGATCATCATATATTAGATTATCTAATTCTAAAAATAGAACATTTTCAAGTTTTTTTAAAATACATAAATTATATAGTAAGTAAAAACGTTCAAACGATCTGATAAATAATTCTTTTCTATCATATATTTTATCAACTATATGAAATCTGTTTCTTCTTTTATTTAAAATATTATCAAAATTATCACTTTTTACTAATTCATAGTTTATTAAATTTATGTTTTGATATTTATTATAGATATTTTCAATTATCTCGTTATTATAATCATCATATATGTAATAAATTGGTTTATTTGTAAATAGTCTTATTTGGTATATACATTCATCTAAATATGATTGTGTGTTACCAATAAATGATAATACTATTGCTTCCATTGTGTTGTATATTCTTAAGTATAAGATATTTTTATATATATATTATTTTATAAAATAATTTATAAAATAATATATGATATTTAACTTTTAGGAGGTGATTTAGATTTAGGAGGTGATTTAGATTTAGGAGGTGATTTAGATATATGAGGTGATTTGCGAGGTGATTTAGATTTATGAGGTGATTTAGATTTAGGAGGTGATTTAGATATATGAGGTGATTTAGATTTATGAGGTGATTTAGATTTAGGAGGTGATTTCATATTAGTTACTTTATCATTTTCTACAAAATCTATATAATGATTTGCAACTATTTTTTCATCAAGTTTTTCATTTGTAAAATTAGATAAAATTGTTCTATTATTATTCCATTTTACTTTTATGTGATGATAAAGAGGACCATATTTAGAGTTGTTATTTAACCAATTAACAACATATTTAAACTCATCTTCATTAGTTAGTGGAAATACAGGCAACCCATTTGTTGGACCATCAATATCTTTAACTGGATTAAAGATTTCTGAGAAATCTTTATATTTATTAGAAGGTAAATAGTAATTTATTCCAATTACATCAATTTTTCCATCAGTTAAATATTGTAATCTTTCTTCATCATATATACTATCATATATAATCGGGTCATTATTCTCATCATATTTTATAAGAGCACCATTTTTAATCATATCACCCCCAAATAAAGAATATCCTTTAACCATTTGAAATACTTCAATATAATTATCATTGCTATACTTTACATTTCCAGATGTATATTCTGTAATATCTTTAGATGTTGAATATTTATTTTTGTTAACATCAATTATTTCAGTTTTTCTTTTTATAATTTGAATAACTTTTCCTCCACTTGAATTTGGAACATGATAAATTTTTTGAACTTTAAAATCACCAAAAGATTTTACTTCAATTGGTTCTCTAAATATTATTTCAAAGTTTTTATTTTCAATAGAAGTCATTCTAATATATTATAAATAATAAAATTTATAAATAAATTAAAATATATTATTATAATAATGAGAGAACCTAAAGATAAAATTTTATACGAAAAAATAAAAAAAAATATATATAAAAAATATCCTATTCATTCAGCATATAGAAGTGGTATTTTAGTTAAAGAATACAAAAAACAATATAAAAAAAAATATAATAATGATAATGCATATAAAGGAACAAAAAATTCAAATGAAGGATTAGGAAGATGGTTTAATGAAAAATGGAAGAATGATAAGGGTACGATAGGATATATAAATAAAAATTCTATTTATAGACCTACAATAAGAATAAATAAAAAAACACCTGTAACATTTAAAGAATTAACAAATAATGAAATAATAAGGGCTAAAAAAGAAAAAAAGAAAACTGGTAGAGTTAATAAATTTAATAAATAATTGTATATAAATTATATAATTTTAAATAAAATTGATTAAATTTATTTAATAAATTAATAAATCACAAATGATTTATGATAATTTACCAGATGATATTTTAGACAATTGTTATTCTAAAATTATATATAAACAATCTATTAATTTATTAACTCAAATTAGAAAATACGGAATATTTAAAAATTATGTTTCTAATTTATATATATGTAAAATTGAAGATTTACATACAATTACTATTGATTTAGCAATTGTATATGAATGTATTAAAAATAATATTGAACCAACATCTTGCAATCCACAACAATTAGATGAAAAAATAATTGAACCTGTTAATGAATTGGAACATAATCTATTTAATATTAGATATCATTCTATTACAGATAATAATTATAAAAAAAAATGTATTATTCATATTATTAAAAGTTATATTATGGAAATTGAAGATTATTATGTATATAAAATTTTAAATCAAATTATTGATATCACTTAAACTATTTAATTATATTTTCAATATATTTTATATTTATTTTTGGTAATACAGGTGAACATTCCCATAAATGTGTTTTTAAATACGTACGTATTTTATAATCATCTGGATACATATGACATAATCCCAAATCAATATCTTCTGTATATTTTTTTAATTTTTTTTTTAATAAATTATTACTTGATTTTGGTAATACAATTAATAATTGAATATCATTTGATATAAAATCACCATTTTTAATAATTACTGGTTCCGAATTTCCTATACAATGATTTGCGATATCTTTAACAATTGGTGGATATATATATGGATAATACCAACTATGATCTATTATATTATATTTATAATAAGAATAAGTCCAATATATACCTTTTATAAAATTACTACATGCATTTATTATTATTTTAGAATCTGTATATATATTTGTTCTAAATAATTCTTTATAATATATATGTTTCCATCTTGATGGATCTGAATAAATTTCTTTAGATATAATATCTTTATTTCTAATAGCATAAAATTCACTTGGTAATTTTGAATTATGATATTTTTTATTTAAATATTTTTCAGTATCATTATATATGTCCTTATCTTCAGATATACTCAATTGTGTAAAAATATCGGTTAAACATTTATAATTAATTACACTATTTAATATAAGTAATCCATTTTTATTTATTGATGTACCTGTTAAATTTATTAATTTTTCTAAACCATTTGATTTTAAATTTAAATTTAAAATATGTGGTATAAAATCATTTCCTAACAATGAACACATTACACAATAACTTTCAATTAAATCTTTAGAATTATCCGAAAATATATCACTATAATCACTTTTATCCAAAGACCATTCATTTATTAATTCTGATATAATAGCCTTTCTTAATTCCAATATATCCAAATAATTATATTCGGCTTCTGATAATTCATTATTTTGTTCTCTCATCAAATATATATGATGTTTATGAGACATTAATGATAATATTATCAAATCTGCATCCAATCCGTGAATAATTATTTTTTTATCATCATCTACATTTTTTAATATATTAAATATTTTATGTTCTCCCTCTCCTACCTTATCACTTCCACTATAATTATATATAATATTAGACGTATTATATCTTATTTTGTTTTTTATATAAATATTTAATTTATTCATAAATGTTGTTCCTGGTGTAATAGCATTAGTATCCCATTTGATTTCTACATTATCTATTTTATTTCTATAAGTAGTTAAATATCTTCTTTTACGTTGTTGTATTATTTTCGCAAGCGGTGCAACACCATCTACACAAATTATTACTTTTTGAGGAGCCAATAAATTACTATATTCTATTATTTTGTTCCATAAATTTTCAATAATTTTATCTGTATTTAAAAATTGTGCAGCTACTGGATGAATTATACCATTAAAATCCATACAATATATATCGGCATTTATATCTAAGTTTTTAATTAAAATTGAATTATATATTTTAGTTAAATTATAAAAATAATATGGAATACCCATTAATATATATATATATATATATATATATTTTTATATATATTATCAATTTTTATTTTTCTTTTGTATGTTTAGATAGATACACAATATATGTCAAACGTATTATTAAAAGCTCTGATAGGTTCTAAACAATCAAAATATACTGCAATTGCTATTATAACCACTTTAATAATTATTAGTCTTGCTATATTATTTGTTGAAAGTGATGTATCCTATACTAATCGTGTAGTTCTAATATTATTTATATTATTAGTTTCATTGCCTGGAATATTATTATCATTAGTTGAATTAACTTGTTTGATATCGGGAGGTAGTTATAGTGGTACAAATAAACCTTCTTGGTGTTGGGTATTAGCATGGATTATTGCGATTGTTACGATTTTATATTGTGTTCTTATTGTAATATCTACTTTTAATACATTATTTACTTATAAAAAAGCTAACAAAAATTTAGAAGAATATAATAATTTCGGAAAGGATAAAGCAGAACATTTTGCTAAACAGCTATTTGAGAAAGAATTTAATGAAAATCCTGATACATCAGTTGAAAAAAATTCACCATTAGAACTTTTTAATGATAAATCATCATCTGACGATGAAGAAGTTGTAGTACAACAAGATGAAGAAGTTGTAAAAAGACAAACAGAAAATTCAGAAATACCACAGGGAACACCAGATGGGGTATCATCATCAGATTTATTTGATGATAATTACGCAAGTGTTTAATAGGTATATGTTTTAATTATTTTTATTAGATTTAAGAATATATTATATATATTAAATAAATATTAATAAATATGAAAAAAAAAGATGAAGAAGGTGAAAAAAGACATTCTCATATAAGACCACAAACTTGTAGAAATTGTGGCACGAATGGACATTTATATAAAGATTGTATTCATCCAATTATGAGTTTTGGTATAATATGTTATAAAATAGATAATAATGGTAATATAAATTATTTAATGATTCAAAGGAAAGATAGTTTGGCATTTATGGAATTTATAAGGGGTAAATATGATACAAATGATGTTATATATATTACTAAATTAATTAATTATATGACAAATTCTGAAAAAACTTTATTATTAACATATAATTTTGATAATATATGGAATTATGCATGGTCTCAAAATAATGTAAAACATACTAATGAATATATTGAATCAAAAAGAAAATATAATTTTTTATTTGATAATAATATATTACTATCAATTACGAATATATCTAATAATAATTACGAACAAGAATGGGGGTTTCCAAAAGGAAGACGTAAACTTAAAGAAAGTGATTTAGATTGTGCAATAAGAGAATTTTGCGAGGAAACAAGATTATCAAAAAAAGATTTTAATGTTATTAATGAATTGGAAGAATTTGAAGAAATATTTTATGGAACAAATAAAATATTATATAAACATGTATATTATATATCTAAAATTATAAATGAAGTTGAATTAATTATAGATAATACATGTTTAGAGCAGATAAGAGAAATAAGAGACTTAAAATGGTTTACATATAATGAAGTTATAAATCACATTAAATCGTATAATACAGAAAGATTGGAATTATTTAAAGAAAGTAATAAAAAAATTAATATTTATGAGTCTGAAAAAAATAATTAATTATTATAGAGAATGTATGAATAATAATATTGAAAAGCCTCTTACAAGAGAACAATGTATAATATGGAATAAAAATCCAATTAATAATCCTCGTTCAGGTAGAAAATTATCTGAAAAAAGTGCAATTCTTAAAAAAATTAAAAATGAATGTAATAATTTATATCCAGAACTATATTCAAAACGTGAAAATATTATTAAAAAAGAAGAAAAAAATAATTCAATATTAGAATTACCATTAACAAATGAAGAATGTTTATTATGGCAAAAAGATAAAACTCGCAATCCTCGTACAAAATATTTATTATTAGAAAATGGTAAATTATTAAATGAAATAAAAAAACAATGTAATGAAATTTTAAATTTAGATAATATTATACAACCACAAGATATACCAGAACAAAATAATCTTACAGAAGAATTAAAAATAAAGAAAAAAATTAAAGAATTAAAACAACAATTAGAAATTGATATAATAGAAGAAATTGAAGAAAATTATATAAGAAAAAATATAAATTCTTTAAAGAAAAAATTAGATGAAATAAAGAAAAAAAAAATCAACGTTATAATTAAACCTTCTACACCATCAAAATCTATAATTAATAAAGTATTAGATAGTAATAGTTTTGAACAATTATATTATCCAGATATTAAAGACCCTAATTTTAGAGATAAATTAACAAATTTATACGAATATAATATACATACTATACCAAAATATAATACTATTAAAAATATTCAAGATTTTAATATAAATACTAATAAATTATGTGGTGATTTTGAAAAAACATTTTATCAATATTTAATTAGTCATTATATATCAGTACGTAGCCCATATAATAGTATATTATTATATCATGGTGTAGGTGTTGGTAAAACCTGTTCTGCAATTACTTTGTCCGAAAATTTCTTATTATCACATTCACAATATAATGATCCTAAAATATGGGTTATAATGCCAAGTGCTTTACGTGGTAGTTTTAAAGAACAAATATTTAGTTTATTAAATATTACAGATTATAAATTTTTAGCAAATCAATGTACAGGAGATACATATATTAAATTAGCTAATATATTGAAAGAAACAGATAATGATAAAATTAATAATAAAATAAAAAAATTAATTAATAATAGATATAGAATATTTACTTATGATGAATTTGCTAAATTTATTGAAACAGAATATGCTAATATTATTGTTGAAAATAAGGTAATAATAATAGATGAAGCACATAATATTAGAAATGGTTCAAAAAATGAAGATAAACGTATATATTCTGCAATAACTAAAACATTATTAAATGGTATTAATAATAAATTGATTTTATTATCTGCTACACCTATGTATAATGAACCAGGTGATATATTAGATTTGTTATATTTATTTTTATTAAATGATAAACAGGAAGAATTATTAAAAATAATAAAACCACCCTTCATCAGTTTATTCAATAATTCTAATAAAATTAATGATGATATTTATAATATAATTAAACAATTATCACAAACATATATATCATTTTTAAGAGGTAAAAATCCTTTTACATTTGCTACAGAATTATCTCCAAAAGATAGTAACATTAAAATATTGGATAAAATTATTTTAAAAGACCCATCTGATAAATTAATACCATTAACAGATAGAGAATGGTTATATAAAATTAAAAATGGTATAATTACATCAGAATTAGGAGAATATCAGAAAAAATTTATATTTAATAAAAAAGAACTTGATGAAAATAATGTATTAGCTAATTTACAACCAATGAATATTGTATATAATAATGAAACTGGTAGTAAAGGATTTTCTACATTTTTTTCACGTATTGATACTACTGGTACTAATTCTATACATATTAAATATAATACTAAATATATTAACGGATTATTTCCAGATAATGAAAATTTAGGCAAATGTTCTGGTAAATTCTTAAAAATTGCTAATTTTATTATGAAATCAAATGGTATTGTTGTTATATATTCCAGATTTGTAGAAGGTGGTGTTTTACCAATGGCTATAATATTAGAACATATGGGTTTTATTAGAGAAGGTGAAAAAAATATTCTTTCAAATCCAAAAATAATATCAAATCCTCCTAAATATGGTTATAAAAATAAGCCAAAGTATTGTATATTAACATCTCCGTCTGAATTAAATAATGTAATGGGTTCTTCAACTATTGATAAATTATTACCTATTATAAATAGTCCTAAAAATATTAATGGTGAAATATTAAAAATTATATTAATGACACCTGTCGCAAGCGAAGGTTTGAGTTTTTATAATACAAGAGAAATGCATTTAATAGAACCATGGTATCATTTTAATAAAATAAAACAAATAATTGGCAGGGGAATACGTAATTGTAGACATAATTCTTTACCTTTAGAAAATAGAAATATGACTGTATTTATGCACGCAAGTATTGATGGATATGAAAAAGAAACACCTGATATTCATGCATTTCGTATTTCTTCCAAAAAATTAATACAAACTGATATTATTGATGAAATTATTAGAGATAATGCAATGGATTGTTTTATGATGAAAAATATAAATTATTTTCCAAAAAGTATTTTTGATTTTAATATTAATATAAATACTTCACAGGGTATAAAAATACAATATAATTATGGCGATGATGTAATATTTAATCCAAAATGTGATATTAATATATCAAATTCTAATAAATTAGGTTTTAGAAAAGAAACTTATAAACATCTTATTTTTAATATGAAAAATATAATTAAATCTTTGATTTTAAAATATATACAAAATGGTGATAGATTTTTACCCATTGATATTATTATTAAAAATACTAATTATGATTATAAAATTATTTATGAAGCTATTAAACAATCAGTATATCCTAATATATTATTTGAAAAATATATTATAATACCACATAATAATGGTATTCATATTATTGATATTAATATTGAAAAACCTAAAAAAATCAGAATAATAAATAATATTGAAAATATACAAATTGAAAAAGGTGATATTGATAAATTAAATTTAGCTAATATTGATATGAACTCTGTAGAAGAAACAACTATATCAATATATATGGCATTTAATTCTCAAAATTTTATAGAATTTGTTAAAAAAATAATTCAAACTAAATATATATTATTAAATGAACAAGATAAACATATTGCAAATTGTTTATTCATCCAAGGAGCACTAATACATAAAAATGAAGTAAAAAGTAATATAATATATAAGGATTATGAATTCGTAGGATATGTTGATATATATGATACGAAAACAGATTTTAAATTATATTTATATGATTTTAATACAAATAGATATAGATCTTTATCTCTTATTGATACAGAATTACATAATATTATTAATAATAGAAATAAAATAACAATTCCTGATATGAATAAAGAAACTATTTCTATTGGTATTATTGTTCCAAAAATTGATAAACAAAATATTTATAATAATGTACTTAAAATATTAACCGCTGGTGTTGCCAATGGTAAAAAAACAGGCATAGTATGTACTTCTTTATCTAAGTCGGAATTAAATAATTTAATTGAAGAACTTTCTATTATTCCTAAAAATAAAATTACAAAAACTGATAATTGTAATTATATTGCTGTTAATATGTTAAAAATAAATAAAATATATTTATATCCTTATTATAAACCTAAATTATAAAATAATAGTTTCTATATTTATTAATTCTTTATTATATACAATTTCTTTATTTTCATATAATATCTTTTTATCTAATAAAAATGATATAAACAATATTAATGATTTATTCCACTTATTTTCTACCAATCCCTTAACTATTTCAGATGATTTTTTTTGACCAAATACCTTGGTGTATTCAATTTCTGATATTTTTTCTATTAATTTTTCTTTAATATATGGTTTGATTATTTCATTCGAATTTGTTTGTTCTATAAATACTTCCAATGGTAATTTTATTATATTTTTTTTTATCTTATTCTTAAATTTATTATCATTATCACTATTCACATTATTACTATTCACATTATCACTATTCACATTATTACTATTCACATTATCACTATTCACATTATTACTATTCACATTATTACTATTCACATTATCACTATTCACATTATCACTATTCACAATATCACTATTCACAATATCACTATTCACATTATGAATATTCACATTATTACTATTCGCATTATTACTATTCACAATATGACTATTCACAATATGACTCTTCACAATATGACTCTTCACATTATCACTCTTCACATTATCACTCTTCACATTATCATTATTTACATTATCACTCTTTACATTATCATTATTTATATTATCACTCTTCGCATTATCATCGTATATATATTGGGTATATTTATTATAAATAAATTTATTATCTAATTCCCATAGTAAATTATTATCTGAATCATTTATATAATCTTCTATTTTAATATTATCCATAATATAATTTATATATATTACATATCATTTTTTTAAATATTCTTCGTGTGTTAATAAGTTATATAAATAAGGTGGTGGTATTAGATTTTTTTTTAAAAATTTTTTTTTAAATAAATAAAATTTCATACTTGATGAAATTCGTATAGTTTTATTTGTATTTTCTAATATTTCTGGATTTATTAATTCTTCACCATTACTAAGTGATGATATATCATCTTTTTTATCTTCTGTTTTTTCTTTATAATTATTTATTGTATCATTAAATTTATTTAATCTTTTTTCATAATTTTCAATTTCATTTTGAGATTTTAAACAAAAAATAATATAATTATTAATTTCTATTAATATATTATCGTTAATCCAATTTAAATTAACAAAAATACCATTGTTATTTTTTGTATAAACACTATTATTTTTATGTAATATTTTAAATATTTCATCAATTTCCATATTTGATAATTTATTTATATTTAATTGTATATGTTTACATATTTCTATATTATTTATTTTCAAATCTTTATCACTATTCATTATATATAATATAATGAATATATTATTTATATGATTAATAATCATCGCCCCCTACAGATAATACATCGCTAATATCAGATAGATTATCCAATTCATCAATATCACTTAAATTTTCATCATTTTCAACACCATCGTCTGATATATTTTCATCATTATTATTATTTAATACTTTTCCACCACTAATAATATTATCTTCATCATCGCTATTATCATCATCGTCTTCGTCATAGTTATCTCCTAAAATATTAGGTTCTATATCGTCATCATCGTTTTCAATAGCTTCATCTTGAATAATATTCTTAATATTTTCTTCCTTATTTTTAATAGCACGACCAATGATAGAAATATTTTTATCATATAGCATAAATTTTTTACCACAAACTTCAATATTGATATAATCTCCAATATTTACTTCATCTATATTAATTTCAGATATAATACCGGCCGAAATTTTTGGTATAATAATTTCTAATATTGGAATTCCGTCATATAAACCTTCTGCTAATAATCCCATTGTATTTTTATTTTTAATTTTACATTTTATTATTGAACCTTGTGCTGGATTACATATTTCAGCAAGACAATTTAAGTCATATATAATATTGCCATTAAAATGTTGTTTTTTGAATTGTCCGATTGATCTTTTAATTATTTTAATACTACCTTTCTTTATATATCCGTGTTTTGAACACATACCTTCTAAATTATTTTTAACCTTTTTTAAAAATGTATTTTCAAAATCATCACTCAATTCTTTTGGTAATAAAGTTATAGTTGTATTAAATTTAATAGGTATAAATAATTTGTCAGACATAATCTTCCTATTTTATTTAGAATATCATTTTTTTATATAATTAAAAAAATAAATATATATATAATAAATCTTACTTTACTTAAATTCATTCATATCGATATATACATCAGACATATATTTACTTAAAATTCCATTAACTACCAATTCTGGTGTAAAGTCGTCATATTCCATAAATATTTTCAATAATTGTTCTGAAAATCCAGATATTAAAGCTGTACCATTAGTTGATATATCAACAGGAAATGTATTATTATAATCAGAATTTAAATTCCAATATATAAATTTTGGTGCCGAATAGTTGGATGCTTTATATTTTTTATTAATTGTTTCATATAATAATTCGATTTTATTATCATTATTATCATTATTATCATTATTATCATTATTATATCCATTATATTGTGCATGATCGAATTGCATATCAGATAATATTACTAATTTTTTGGGCATATCATTGTCGGATAATCTATATTTTATACCCATATCAATAATTAAATCAGATACACTCTCAAAATTAGTTGAACCACCCCAATTCATTTCTCTAATATCTTTAACTTGTTCATATAAACTTTCTCCCCGAATTTCATGAAATTTTGGTGTCTCACTAAATGTTATTACTTTTTTTTCAAATACACCTTTTGTACATTGTGATATTAATATACCCATTGCAATAGATACTTGTGCTGGTATACTACCATTATTTGCAGAAAACATAGAAGCCGATACATCAACAACTGGTAATAATTTTTCAAATAATCCCAGTTCCTTAATGTTTTTTAATATAGTTTTCCATTGTAATTCAATTGATTCATTATATTCATTATCTTTTAAATAATGATTTACTAATTCATGCGGTAATATACCAGTTACATTTATTTTTTTTTCACCACTTCTAACTTCACTTAAATATTTATTATATCTTTCTGTATCATTTTTTAAAAATGCATTTTTTAATCTATTAGATGCCACACCTGGTACTTTTTCATATATAATTTCTTCCCATTTTTTTTTACACATCATTGATTCTACTATGTTAATTTTAGCTCTAAGAGGTTTTAAATATTCTTTTCTATATATTTCTAAAGCCTTTTTGTCATAATTTGTAATAAAATTAGCTATCTTTTTCGCACAATCTCTCTTTTTATCATAATGATTATTCTCACTTGGTGCCCATTTTGCACATAATGATATTTTTGCGTCTGGGTTTTCATCTAAATTCTTTTTATCTTCCATTAATTGTTTAGCAATTAATTCAATTTCATTGTTAGTAGAATTTTTAGGCATTTTTGTCATAATATATAACAAGTCCTTCCAACATCCATATTTATTTATATAAGTATTAATATTTTTATCATATGTATTATATTTTCTATTATTTATAAACCATAACATACCGCGATTACTTACATTTTTTTCTTTTTTTCCATTATTTCTATCTCTTGCATTATATAATATTGCCATTGTCATATGTGGATCTATTTTACAACAATCCTCCATATATTTATCTAAATTTTCATCAGATAAATCTCTACCCATCATCATAAAGAAATCAACAATTTTATTATTTGAAGTATTTAAAGATATAGCATTATTCGTAGTTGTAGTATAATAAGGTTCTGTTTTACTATTTTCATGAAAAATAAAAGAGTCACTATTTGTAGTATTACTATTTGCCATTAATTATATTTAATAATAATAAAATGTTTATATCATTTTTTTATCATAGGTACTTCATGTGTTAATTTAAATGTTATTCCTTTGAAATTTTTAACTAAATTATACTCATTTGTTAGTATTTTATGTAATTCTATTATACTATATTCATTATTTATATCTATTTTATTTTTAATATTTTTTATTACAGCTTTAGTTTTAATTGACATTATAATATAATTTATAATTTTTAAATCATTTTTTATAAAAAATGATTTAAAAATTAAATTTACATTTAATAAGAAAGACATGTTCTCAAATTATATTTATGACCCCAATGAACCAACCAATAGATATTCATTTGAAATTAAAGATGTAGATTTAGCATTAATAAATTCTATTAGAAGAATTATTTTATCAGATATCCATATTCCCGGAACTATTGGAGAAGATAATAGTACTATAAATATTATTGTTAATGATGGACCACTTCATAATGAATTTATATCTCATCGTATTGGATTGATTCCTTTATTTTTAAAAGAAGACGAAATTGATAATTATGAAGATAATTCTATTGAACTTGAATTAAATGTCAAAAATATTAATAGTGAATTATTAAACGTAACTACCGCTGATATAAAAGGTACAAGAGATGATGTAGAAATTACAAAAAAAGAACTAAGTGAAATTTTTCCACAAAATAAAGTAACAAAAAATAATATTCTTATAACAAGATTGAGATTAAATGAACAATTGCATTTTAAAGCAAAAGTAGTTAAAAAGAATGGTAAATTTAATTCTGCCTTTTCACCCGTATGTTTATCAGCATTTTCATTTGTTACTGACCCATCTAAAATTGATGATAATACTTCAATTTTAGATAAAGAAAGGGCGTATTATACTAATAAATATGGTGATCCCAATTTAATTAAATTTGAATTAGAACCAATTAATATTTATATTAAACCAAAATATCTTATTAATAAAGCTATTGAAATATTAATAGATAAATTGAATAATCTAATTACTAATATTAATAACAATGATTCTACAGATGTTGATATTATTAAATATAATAATTCTGATAACACTTTTGATTTTAATATTAATGATGAAGATGATACTTTAGGAAATACTATTCAGTCTATTATTCATAATAAATTTGTTAGAAATGAAGAATCAATTATAAATAATATCAAATGTTCTTATTGTGGTTATATTACACCACATCCTTTAAAATCATTATTGGTTATTCGTATTACATTAATTGATATTATTGATAAAAATATTTTCAAACAATTCTTAGAATATAATTGTAAATCTATTATTGATATGTTACAAGATATAAAAAATGAATGGAATAAATTTATAGATTAATTTAATGTTCATGAGAACATATATATATTGTTTCATTAGTACTATTTAATATATCATGATAAAATTTATAATAATGTATATGTAAATTCATTTTTTTAACCTTTTCTGATAATATAAATAAATTATTAATTTCTAATATTGCAATTAATTTATTTTTAAAATAATTAATTAATTCATTTATACTTTCAAATTGAGATGTATTTATAATTATATTATAACCTTGGAATAATAAGTCTGATAAATATATTATTTTGAATACCATTATTTAATTTAGCGGTAAATTCTATAGTCATTTTTTTTTTTATTTTATCTAATAAGAAGAGTTATTATATGGAGGATTTTACAGATATTGAAGAAATACAAAATATAGAAAACACCAATGAACAAGATATTGAATATGATAAAATATATATAGAGGAAGATTTGCCAGATATTGAATATTTTGAAATTTTAACATATGATGAAATTATTAAAGATAATCCTACATTTGTTGCTTTTTCTAAAAAAGAAATCTTTAATGAATTATATAATATTTTTAAAGATTTAAATAAAACTAATGGTTTTGTAGATTTATTTTACGATACTATTGATGTTAAAAAAATAGATACTACAAATTATATACTTATAACAGATTCTTATATTACTCAATATCCAGAAGATGACATTATTGATTTTATTAAAACTTTTAAAAAATTAAATAAACAAACTGATATTAATTTAGTTAATAAAGAAAAAAATAAATTATTCTTCACTATTGATTATGATAATAATTCTACTAAAGTTCGTTTTAAACCTATAACTAAGACTAATATTCAGTTAATGGATAATGTATATTATCCTTTATTATCACATGATGATACTAATATTCCTGTTGATGAAATATATTTTAAAACACCTACTTATACTATTAATGATTCTTTATCAGATAAAATTTTGTCTTATATCAAAACTCCTGTTAAAATTAATTATTTAAAAACAGATTCTTATGATAATATATCTAAGGTTTTTAATGATGTAAAACCATCATTAAAAAATATAATTGATACTTTAGATATTGAAGAATTATCTAATTTGGAGAATCTTGATTATAATGATTACAATAATATATTTATTAAATTCGATTATATTTTTGATAATATTAATATAACTGATTACGAATTATTACAAAAAACTATTAATAAGATTATTAAAAGTCCAAAGGAATATAAATATAATCATAAAGCTTTTAAAATTAAATTAGTCAATTTAATTAATCATAAATTTTTATTTTATACTAAATTAAATAATATCTTGAAACTTTTAACATTTTCAGAAAATGTTAAACAAGAACATAATAATATTATTTATAAATTGGAAGAAGAACTTAACTCTTTAGATACACCATCCATTTTATATAATAATATTGATGATATTGTTAAAGCTATTCATAATAATGATGTTGATGAAAATACAATCATTGATAATATAAAAGTTATCAGAAATAGATTGATTCTCGAACAAGCTATTTATACTATAACTAATTATAATGATAGTGATTTAGATAATATTGCATTATTACTCGATGATGCTAAAAATAAATTTGATATATTAAATTCTTTTAAAACTCAATTTTATAAACCACTTAAATTTATAGATATTTCTAATGAATTAAAAGATATCAAAGATGCTAATGATAATTCGGAATATCAAGGAAATGATAATTTAATATTTAATGATACTAATTTAGTTGATATTGATAATAAAGAAGATTATATTGATGATGTTAATGATGACGAATTGAATATTATATTCACAAAATTTAATGAAAATGTCTTAGATAAATATTGGTTAACTATTAAATTTTCAGACTCTCATGGTTTTATTGAATTATTAAAAATTGTATTGCCTATTTTACATAATATATCAGATGTATCAAAATTATATATAAATTTTGATACATTATGTAATGAATTATTTAATCATTTTAGTGGTGCACCTACTAAATTTTTTTTATTAAAAAGTAAATTAAATGATATTATTTCAGATAAATCAATTACATCTATTTCTAATATTAATCATATAAATATATTACAAAATAAAAATAAGATTGATAATTTGAAATCACATTTAGGATTTCTTAATTTATCAGATTTTAAATTTGAAAATGTTGATATTATTACTAAAAATTTAATAGAAACTAATATGGAATTTATTAATTATATTAAAGAAATGTTAATATATTCTATATCTTGGTGGTCTTTACAAATACAAAACTCTATTTTAGATAATACACACATATTTAATTATAATTTATTATTTATTGATTATTGGAATAATTATGGCGCACCAATAATACCAATATATAAAAAAGGAGGTGTTTTGGTATATATATGTGAAATTATTAAAAATTATTTTAATGATTTTGATCAATTTAATATTTATAAAATAGAAGAAAAACTATTTGATAATATTATGAATATTATTAATACCATCTATTCTGAAACTATTACTAATATTATTAAAAAATTTGATGATATAGAAACAAATAAAGACAAACTTAATATTGGTGAAAAATATCAAATTAATTTAATATCTGATATTAATAATTATAAAAATAAAAAAACACTTAATAACGAACAAAAAATGTTATTAAATTACGTATATGCATTGATTTTTATGCCAGGTGTTAATTATAAAAAAATTCATAAATATTTATTAGGTTGTTGTTTACAAAAAATAGATTATAAATATAAAAATGATACTGACCTTATTGATAAAAGAAATGACCTCATTGCTACTAAAAAATATTTCTCTAAAAATAGACAAACTAATAAACCAAGAATTTATCGTTATATACCATTAAATCAAAATGATAGCGATAGTGATAGTGATAGTGATAGTGATAGTTATGGTGATGGTGAAGATAAGTTTTTTCTTCCAAAAATTATAGATGATATTGATGAAATTAATTACACATATGACAATTGGTTATCATCAGAAATTATATCAGATAATTCATTTAAATTATTGACTTCAAATAATGCAAATAATGTATTTTCGAATGGTACAAATGAATTACTAAATATTATTGATAATTATTTTAAAATATTATTAAATACTATCAAAAATAGAAAAAGTAATATTGTTAAAATTTTTAATGAAGAAATATATTATATTAATTTTAAACCTATTATATATAATGTTGCTACTATTCTCAATAAAGCATATATAAAAATAAATGATGATGATAAACCATTCATATTAAATTCTATTAATTATATTAAATTTTTATTAAAACAATTTGATACTCTTGATAAAATTAACAATAAAACAGATTTTACTAACATTATACATACAAAAGCTTATATTATGGTTAGAGCTATATGTTGTCCATTTAATCCTGACAATGCAGTACAAAATGTTTTAAGACCATATGAAACAATTAAAGACGAAAATTTTATTATTAATATATTAAAAGATATACACGATTCTACAATTAAAATAATAGAAAATTCTACAATGCCTACACCTGAAGAAAATATTGCTTTTATTAATAGTATGAGAGAACATTATAAAAATATTAAACTCTCTATTATTGATAAAAAATCAGAAGATGATAGAAAAGTTTTGAATCAACTTAAAAAAATTGGTTTTAAATTAGAAGATTTTAACGTTCCAGATGATAATGATAATGAAAATGATATCAATCCTGATATTATTCAAGATGATAATATTGGAGAATTAGAATTCAATTTTGATGCTACCGAAAATAATAACCAAGACCAATTAGATTTTGATGATCATGGTTTCTTATATGATTAATAATTACTTATAAATATTTTATTGCTAAAAATATAAAAATATTAATTAAAAATAAATTTAAATTAATTATTATATTAATATTTTTATATTTTTGTAAAGGATTTTTTGGTCTTCTATATTTTTTTTCAAATGGTATATACATTGATGTTATTATATTATATTTATAACAATAACTTGTTGTTATTATATCTGATATTGAACTTGTATGAACTATCAATCCTGTTATTTTTTTCTCTCTCTTATTCATTAAATAACTATCTAATATTATTCTGAAAAATCCAGATAAATGTTTTTGTGAAATAACTGACGAATATGCTTTACATTGTATTAATAATATTGTATTATTTTCCAATTTACATATTATATCAATACCTGTATCTAATAATACATTATAATTTCTATATGATTTATTTAAAGTTTGATACTTATTTTTTATTTTATTTAAATCATTTTCTATAATTATTCCAGATTCTATTAATAATTTATCAGGTATATTTTTCCATAAATATCCTTCTTTAATTTTATAAATTTTTTTTAATTCTTCTAATACATATCTTTCATATTTATATCCTTTTAAATAATTATAATCTACATATTTAATATAATCTATCATATCATATATTTATATATATTTTATTTTTATATAATAGAACAATATTTATGAACAAAATATATCATGGTGGAACTATAATTGTTCCTGATTTATTTACTATGGGTAAAATTGCAATTGAAAGAGATAATAACATAAATGATGACAAAAATACTAATGATATGAATGCATATTCTCATATTTATGATTATACATCTGCGTTTAATGTTTGGAATACATCTAATAATTTTTTTTTTAATATAAATGAAGATAAAAAATTAAACTTTTTTAAAAATAATATAATTAAAAATTGTTCAAGTGTCAAATATATTCTTAATAAATTGAAAAATACAAGTATTGTATTTAAAATTATTAAAGGTAAATATTCTGAAAATGATATAAATAAATTTATTAATTATTTAAATATTTTAGCATCATTAATTATTATATCTGATGATATCAATAATGATATTAAAATTAATCTTAAAATGAAATCATATGAAAATACTAAAGAATATATTAAAAGAATTAAAAATGATTTTCATGATATTAATCTTATTGATAAGATGAATTTGTCAAAAATAAATACAAAAAAATATAATAAAACTTTAGGGGGGTCATATGATAATAATTATAATGACATTAAGAATATTTTAGAAAATGAAAATTATTTATCACATATCGCTATTAAAAATTATATGCATCAAATTACTACTATTATTGGATTTAGTTATCTTTTTAGATTTAGCGGGGTGTATAATAAATATGAATTTAAATCACTATCGCATTGCTTTAGAAAAGTAATATTTGGAATAACTTATCCTATTAATACATTACATATCAATAATATTACATATGATAATGCAGAATTATGGGATTATAATATATTTAAAACAGCTGCAAAATCTTATTTAAATATATTAGATATTATTACTAAAATATGCAATGAACATAATGCACAAATTACAATTAAAAACACATATAATAAATATATTAATTCTAATCCAAGACCACGTATACAAAGAGAAGATATTATAATGTCTCCAAAATCTCAACCTATGTCTAAATCTCAACCTATGTCTAAATCTCAACCTATGTCTAAATCAGTATCTAAATATAAACCATCGCGTATATCTAATAAAAAAACATCACCATCTGGTTCAACAATATCAAATATACAAAGAGAATTAGTAAAAAAAGAAAAAGAAAAATTAGATAGAGATTCGCGAGCTGCTAAAAGAAATAAATCATAAATATATATAAGTTGGTTTTATATTTAATCATATGTTATATTGGGCCATCTTGCAAGTCTGGCACTTCTCTTATTTAATTCAGTTATATATATATCAAGAGCATTAAATTCTAAAGTTAGTTTTTCAATATCCAATTCATACAAATTAATTAATCTATTGTATTCTTCAATTTCTGAATTGTAGTTATTGATTTTATTTTTCAACTCATAAGTAATAGAAGTTATCTTGAATACTGACACTTTTTCATATAAATCTTCTTGTGAATATTCGAATGAACGCAACTTAACTTCGCAAATATTCTTTTTTTCATTGATATTATACAACATATTATTATATTCATGTAATCGATTGAGTGTATAATCATACAATTTCGTCTTTTCAGTGTGAATTTTCCAACAATAGTTAGTTTCGATATCAATATTCATTGACATGTTTATACATTAATATCTATAAAATTTGTCATTTTTTTAGTATTTTCATATAAATTAATGCAAATTGTTTTCATTTATTATTTTTATCATCTTTTCTTCACATTTTTCATATGTTAAGTTCTCTAATAATAGTACATTTCTTAAAAAATATAAAAATTTTAAAACCTTTTATATTTATTTAATAAAATCAAGAAATGTACTATTTTTTAAAATCAAAAATTTAAATATATTTTTTTTTCACATATAATAAAAAAAATGACATATTTATTATTATAAAAATAATAAACAATGACAGCTTCTTACACAACCAACTCGATTAATGTTAATTATACTATGAATAAGTATGATATTGATTTCAGTATTAATTTCGGAAAAGGAATCGATTGTGCAATTGAAAAAAATGAAAATGTTCGCAAAAATTATTCTACTGAATTTCCAGTAGAAGTATTTGAAAGTGGTTATGGTGAAACTTATAATAAAGGCTATCGTGTTATTGGTAATTGTGGTGCTGTTGTTATTAAGTTGTCTAATATTAAAATTAATGAATATCCAACAAATAATAATTATGAATATGCACTTGGTTTCGCAGTAGATAATAAAAATCCAGAATATTCATCTGAAAGTATTACACTTCCTAATAATATTGAAAGAGATGGAAAAATGTGGACAATTCCAGCAAATGATAGACAATCTTATAAATTTGACCAAAATCCTCATGGTAAATATCAATGGGTTATTCAAAATGCCGAAGATATTGGCTATGAACCAACTGCTGAAGAATATGAACTTGGTTTTGAAAAATCAAGTCAAACAACTGGACTAATTTATATTACATTTATGATTTTTATGAAAAAAAAAGAGAATACAAAAGGTATTACTTATGATGATTGTGGTGGTACTACAAGAGGTTCTACAAGAGGTACTACAAGAGGAAGTTCGGCTGCCCGCTTTGGATATGGTAATGAAGCAGAATCAAGTAGTAAAAAATCCGAATTTGAATGGGCAACAGGAACTGAAAAATATGTATTACCAATTCGTTTTAGAATTAAGAATGAAAGTGAAAAAAACAATGTCAATTGTTCTGAAACATTAAAGGGTGCAAGTTTAAATTCTTTGAGAACACAAACGATTGCTGTACCATTCTAAATAATAATATTATGTAATATTAATTAAAAAAATATTCGTCTTCATTATTATAAATATAAGTACATATTATAGAATAATAAATGATAATATTATATAAAATAAATATATCATGTTTATTGGTTTAAATTATAAATATAATTAATAATTTTTTTTATATTTAAAAGTATATTACTATAAATAAATTAATAGATGATATATTATAATGTAAATTATATACCTATCAGAGAAGCTGTTAATATATCTGGTATAAGTGCTCAAACTTTAAGAAAAAAATGTGATAATAAAGAATTAAAATGTATTATAACGAGAGCTGGTCAAAGAAAATTTTGTAAGAATAGTTTAATTAATTATTTAAATAATGTTAATATAAAAAAAACAAAAAAATATGAAGTATTTGATATAATAAATAATAATTATATAGAAGATAATAATAATATATTATATATTGATATAGATATAGATATAGAAAATAAAAATATATTAAAAAATAAATATATAATTACAACAAATATAAATAATATATTAGAAAATATATTTAAAGAAAAAAAAATAAATTTAATAATATTAAAATCAGATTATATTAAAAATTATGACAATGAGTATAAAATATTATATGAATTAATAAAATTAAAAAATAGTAAAATGATGATTCTTAATTAATTTTTCAAGTTATTAATAAAACCATTTCTAATATCATTCTGATTATTAGTATATTCTATATTTTCATTATATCTTTTATTTTCATTATCATGTAAATAATTTTTGTTTAAATTATTTAATAATATATTTTTAATATTATTATTAAAACATTTATCTGTTATAGAAAATATACAATCGTCACAATTTGCTATATTATATGATTTATTATAGTCAATATATAAATCACTATTAATATTTTTTAAATATGTATTATTATGAATATCATATTCATTTACAGAACCTATAACTTTTAAACTAATAATTTCAAATTTATTATTATAATAAGTTAATATAATATTAATATGTTTTCCATTTAGTTTTTCTAATTTATATAATAATAAATCAACATCTAATAAATAATTATTTTTATAGTACTTATATTTTTTAAGAACATTATAAATAACTTTTATTTTTTCTGGCTCTACAATATTATTGAAATATTGTATAAATTTATTATAATATTTATTACTAATATTATCGGGATTATTCCATTTACTCCAATTTATACCTTCAACTGCCATTATAAAATGTTTAGTATCATTTATTTGTAATAATTTATTCATATATTTTTCATAATCTTTATCATTATATTCATAAAAATATGATTTATCATTAATATAATCAATATCATTGGAAGGAAAAGAACTAATATAATATTTCGGAATAAATTCTTTATTTATAATACAATATTCTTGATCAATATTATGATTATCATATTTATTTATATCAAAAATATTAAAATTTTCCGTACATTTAATAGCAATTATTATTAAAATAATAATTAATAGATATATACATATTAATTTTATAATAATCATTACTCTTCTAATAAATAATATTTTTATAAAATAAGATAAAAAATAATGATTTCGAGAAAATGTATAGTTATTCTAATTTATATATTAATAGTATTATTAATTTTTACATTAAAACCATCAATGATGTTTGATATTAATGGAAATATAAAACAATTTGGATATGAATCTACTAATAATAGTCCGATATCTTTATTAAGTGCCGAAATTGTATTACCAATACTTGCTTTAATGTCATATATTTCATATTTAATAATTGAATTAATTATTATTTAAATATAATTATGATTATATAATAAATTAAATATGGATAAAAATATAAGAGAGTGGGTAGAAAAATCTATAAATTTACCATCTTCGAGTAAAATATCTTTTAAAAGTTGTTTATTTATAAATGGTAATTCTGGTATAGGTAAAACATATTTAATAGAAAAAATATGTGAAGATTTGAATTTATTTGTAATAAATTTTACAATAAATAATTGTAGTTCTTCGGAAGAATTTAATGATTTAATTATTAAAACTATTACTTCTTCTTTTTTACAAATATTAACATCAAATAATAATACTAAAATTATTATAATTGATAATTATGATTCCATTTTATCAATTGATAGAACTATTAATAGTGCTTTATATAATATATTAAATAATGAAAAATATAAACATATAACTATTATATGTATTTGTAATAATGAATTATTAAAAAAATTAGGTAACATAAAAAAGAAATGTTTAATAATTGAATATTTACCACCAAATAATGAAGAATATTTAAAAATATTAAAATGTAAATTTCCAAATATTGATTTAAATAATATTAATGAAATATTTAATATTAATAATAATATTTCACAAGCTATTAAAATAATTGAAAATAATGATATGCCTGGAAAATATTATATTATTGATAAAACATATAATTTAAATTTTTTATATAGTATTCATTATGATAATGAAATAATATTAAAATTATTATATTCTGATACTTGGTTAATACCATTAAGATTTCATGAAAATTTAATTAATGAATTAAAAAATCGCGCTATTACTATAAATAATAAAAATGAATATTATAAAAATTTTATTTATAACATATGTTATTTTGATTTATTTATGAATAAAAATTGTATTGATGAAGCTATAAAATATTTTTCATGTATGATTTATATATTATCATTATGTCCTATGAAAAAAAATAAAATATCTAATATTGATAATTTTACTAAATTATTAAGTTATTTATCTTTACAAAAAAAAAATACTAAAAAAGCTTTTACTTCTATATATCCAATATATCAAATTAGTATTTATCATATTAATATGTTAAACATAAATTTATATACTTAGATTAGAAGAATATTAAATAAATGAATGGTATACCTACTGATAATTTAGATATTAACAAACAAGATATTTCTACAAATAGCAATTTTTTTAAAAATATTATACAAAATACTAAAGATAATATACAAGATACATTTAATAAAGGCAGTGAAGGTGTGACAGATAATATTAAATCAATGTCTAATAATCCTGTAACTATTATCGGATTATTAGTAGTTATAATATTTGCAATTATTTTATCTTATATTATGTACTATTTTATATCGTCTAATTTATTTAATCAATCGAGAGTTATTATTTCTGGAACAAAAATGCCTGTATTATGTAATATATTAAAAAAACATAATATTACTAAAAAAAATCCTTCTGGTAATGGTAAAAAAAGAACTTATACATTTTGGATATATGTAAATGACCTTAATTATATGACAAATTCTTATAAAAATGTCGCATATATTGGAGATGAGAATTCTTTGAAAAATCGTTCACCTTATATCTTTTTAGATAAAAATAATAATAAATTATTTGTTAGATTTTCAAAACAAGATATTAGTTCCGGCGGTGACGATTCTTTATCTAATAATTTTGAAAATGCGAAATCTGCAAATGATATTGATAATATGGGTGATTTTTATAATTTTATATCACAAGGTATTACTATTGATTATGTACCTATACAAAGATGGGTACATATTGCAATTGTTATTAATGATATTGGTAGAAGTGCAACAATGTCTGCATATGTTGATGGTGATATTAGTAAAATGATTACAAATGGTAATGAAATCTCAGAATCTCAAGGACATATTTATAATATTACAAATTTAGATTTAGATAAGGATAATATTTTATATACTGGTGGTAATAAAACAGATTATAATCAACCTGGATTTTCTGGATTAATTAGTAAATTTTCAATGTATAATTATGATTTAAATGACAGAGATATTTATAATGATTATAATGAAGGTCCAATTGATAATTTATTAGCCAAATTAGGATTAGGTGCTTATGGTATACGTAGCCCTGTTTATAAAATAACATAAAATTTTTTTTTTTTTATTAAATTTATATATAATAGAGTAATAGTAATATTAATTATGATATCAACATCTTTACAAATTATATTAGCTATAATTATAATATTAGTATTATTTATAATCGCATATATAATTTTTAATTATGAAAAATTAAGTATTATACAAAGTTCTTCAAAAATTAAAAAAAAAATTGAGATTTTTGAAGGTATTTTAGATTTCTCTACTATACATGATGTTACTTATAATACTTATAATAAAAATTCTATATCTTATAAAGAATTATCACCATCTATTAATCAAAAAGGCGGTGCAGAATATTCCTATAATTTTTGGCTTAAAATTAATAAAGATAATATATTAACAGCAAATCCAAGTAAAAATGATATTATATTATTGTTACGTGGTAGTAAAATGCAAATACCTTATGAAAATACAGAAGAATCTGCAAATTGTTTATTAACTAATAATAACGAATATATTTTAGTTAAAAATCCATTAATTAGATTAAAATCAGATGGTTCCTCTATTATTGTTGAATATAATACTATTACTAATCCAGATGCATATCGTAATAATGGTACAACACTTATAGATTGTAAATCTGCAAATTGGGATGATAGAAATAAAGGTCTTTTGGGTATTTATAATATGAATTCTTCCGCATATAATAATAATTGGTTTATGTTTACCGTTGTTTTAAGAGAGATTACTCCTGAAAATGATATATTATATAAAAATAAAACCTCCTGTAAAATTTATATTAATGGTATTAATATGTTAGATAGAGAAGTTGAATCTCCATATAATGGAGAAGTTAAAGGTTCCGCTGCTATGAAACACAATAAGGCACCATTATATGTTAATCCGGGCAATTTATTATCATTAAATGATAATAAAGATACTAATATTTTTAATAATGATAATAGTGATTCGTCTCCTATATCTATGGCAGATTTATCTTATTATAATTATGCATTATTTGATGATCAAATTAAAAGTATTTTCTCACAAAAATTTAATAAAAAACCTATAGAATTACCAAGAGAAGAAGATAATAAATATAATATCGCTTCAATTAATTCTAATTCTCAAAATATGCCAATGCCTTATTAATATATAAAAATTATTTATAATTATTAAGATAATATATTTAATAATGGGTGGTGGTCTATTACAATTAGTAATTGTTGGACAACAAGACTCATATTTAAGTGAAAATCCAAGTATTAGTTATTTTAAATATGCATATAAAAAACATACCAATTTTTCAATGGATAGTATTCAACTCACATTTAATACTAATCCGGTCCTTGATCCTATTATTAATAATGCATCATATTTATGTAAAATCGGTAGATATGGTGATCTATTAGATAAATTATATTTCTGTTTTACATTACCTGATATATATTCTTCTGATTTACATCGTTTTAGATGGATATCTAATATTGGTAATAATATTATTAAAAAAGCTACTATAAGTGTTGGTGGTACTATTATTGATACTATTACTAATGATTGGCTTAATATATGGAATGAATTAGTTAATGGTAATGATGATGATAATTATAATTTAATGATTGGTAATGTTGATGAATTAACAGAACCATCTATTATTGGTGAAAAAAGAGTGTCTATTGTTAATAATCGTTTCGTTTATAATTATTATCCAGCTTCTGATATTAATAATTTAAATTCTAAACCTTCTATTAATAGTAGAAATATTATTGTTCCACTTAAATTTTGGTTTACTAAAAATCCATCACTGGCTTTACCTTTATTACGATTACAATATTCTGAAATTTTTTTAAATATAGAACTTGAAAATTGTGAAAAATTATATACTATTTATTCTAAAGAATTGGAAAAATATATTAGTTCGCAATATTTTAATGAATTATATGTGCAAAATAATGATTTCCCAAATATTACTAAAAATATTAATATTAATACATTTTGTAAAAATAATGATATTTTCCCATATATTGAAGCTAATTTTATATTTTTAGCTCAAGAAGAACGTAATAAATTATTTTTAATTCCTAAATTAACATATCTCGTTGAACAATTAGATATTACAAGTACCAAAAGTATTCCTTCCAATACAGAAGCTACTACATTAATTAATATTAATAATCATAAACCTACTAAAGAAATATTATGGATTACAAGAAGAGATGATTATTATACTAAATTTAATATGTTTAATAATTATACGGCATCAATAAATGAAAATAAATCCGAAGGTATTTTAGATAAAGCAGCAATTATTTGGAATAATACAAACACAAGAGTAGAATTTAAAAACGCAGATTTTTATAATATATTACAACCATATCAACATCATAGTAATATTCCCAAACAAGGTATTTATTGTTATTCATTTGCACTACATCCTGAAAAAATTAATCCATCTGGTTATTATAACGCATCTCTTGTTTCTACCAAATTACAAGTTAATATTAAAAACAAATATAATAATGACTTACTTAATAATAAATTAAATAAATATTTCCATAACAAAAATTATAATTTTGATTATTTAATTAATGTATACTCGTTGTCATATAATGTTTTTGAAATTGTTGGTGGTTCTTCGGGTCTTAAATTTGCTTAAATTATTTTTTCATCTTATTTATTAGATACTTAAATAATTAATAATGGATCTTACATTATTTATTGTTTTTATTATTATTATGTATTTAATATATTATTTGATTTCATCCATACGTTCCTTAAATATAGAACTTAAAGAAGTTAAAAATAAATGTATTTCTACTAATGAACCTCTTACTATTAATACACCTGACCCCACCATTAATCTTAATAATAAAATTGTTAATAGTCTTGATTATTTGAAAAATTTCTTCACGTAAATATATCTATTAAAATAAATAATATTATATATACAAATAAATAAGGTACATCATATATAATTGGTATATTTGATACATATTCACTATATGAATACCATGTTACTGAAATCATAGCATAACGACCAAGATGTCTTTCCCTTATTTTTAAGATTTTTTGCTCAAAATCTGTTTTATTTACATATATATTCATTGGATCATATATAAATATTTCTTTTGATTTTTCATAACTTATCAATTCAATCATTGATATTAACTCTATTATTGATGCCAATATTATTACTATAAAATAAAATATTGGGTTTATTTTTTCCATACCTCCATTTAAAAATGATGGTAATGTATCATATTTTGTTAATATACTTTCCATTTGTAAAGAATTTGCAATCTGATTATGATATACTTCAGATATTGGCCATCCTATTGCTGCAAGCATTGCAATTCTTCCATGTTTTAATTCCGCTTCTTTACAATCTGTATTTTTTATCATTATTTTTATTATATTTGGTATCTTTTTATTATTTATTAATGATTTTTCTAAATTTTTAATTATTCCATTATTACTCATATCTGTTATTATTGCATTTTTATCATTATTATTACAATGTAATTTTAATATATATTTTTTATTTAAATTATATATTGGAATTATATTAAAAGCGTCTGATGTAGCTATATATATATTTATTATACTTATTAATACTCCTAATTTCATTTTATTTATGTATATAATTAATTTTTAAATAAAAAATTTACTTATTTACTTACGAATAGATGATAACATATATTATATAATATGTTTTCTAACTTAATACAATTAAAAAATATGGGATATATACCAGATAGTATACTTGATATAGGAGCTCATCGTGGTACTTGGACTACAAGTATGATTGAAATTTATCCTAATGCTAATTATTAAATGATAAAATTGAAGAGGTTGATTGGTATGAAGAAAAAAATACAGGAGATTCATTTTTTAAAGAAAATCTAAACATTTTATAAATACTATACCTACTAAAAAATATACTACTGATTTAGATACTATTATTAATACTACTAATATTCTTAGAAATGCTAATAATATTTTTATTAAAATAAATTGTCAAGGTGCTGAAATTCCTATATTAAAAGGCTCTAAACTTATATTAGATAGAACAGATTTTATTGTTTTAGAAATCCCATTATTTAGACAATATAATGATAATGTGCCTAATTTTTTAGAACATATCAAATTTATGGACAATATTGAATTTATTCCATTTGATATTGTAGATAATCATTATATTAATCAATTTGCATATGCAAATTGATATGTTATTTATAAATAAAAATCATAAATTTAATAAAATTGTTAATGAAAAATTATTATAATTACTATATATATTTACTTAAATAATATATATACATTATATTATTATGAATATAATTTTAGCAGGATGTTGTAAAAATATTGAAAATAATATTGATATATTAAAACAAAATTATAGTAATTTTAAAAATAATAATGATATCAATATATGTAATGTTATTATTTATGAAAATAATTCTATAGATAATACAGCTGATATACTAAAATTATGGGAAAAAGGTAATAATGATATAGTTTGTATTTGTGAAAATTATAGTAATGATGAACTATTAAATATGTGCAAAGCAAGAACATGGGATAATATTCCTTGTAGAATGGAAATAATTGCAATGGCTAGAAATAAAATTTTAGAAGAACAAAAAAAAAATAAATATTCTCATATTGATTATTTAATTATGTATGATTTAGATATTACTAAAGTTTTACCATATGAAAATATTATAGATATTTTGAAAAATAAAAATTATGACTTTGATGCGTTAATATGTAAAGGTACTGATAAAAAAGGAGAAATATATGATACTTTCGCTTATAAAGATGATATACATTATATAGGTGCAGAACATGGTAATGAAAAATATCTTCAAATACAAAAAAATTATATAAAAAAATTTGTTAATTCTAATAAAAATGATTTAATTCCAGTATTATCCGCATTTAATGCAATGTGTATTTTTAATAAAAAATCTATTAAAAATTGTAAATATAGTGCTATACCAAATAAAGCATTGGATGATTTTTATAGAAAAAAAAATTATATTAAAAATATTAATACACATTATAATGGCGCATTAATGGGTATATATTTACATGGTACAGATGGTATATTTTATCATAATTGTAGTGGATATAATTTCCCAGTAATATGTGAACATGTTAATTTTTTTATGGAAATGCGAAAAAATGGTAATAATAATATATATATATGTACTAAATTATTATGGGATAATATATGGAATTAAAATTTAATTTTTAAAAAATATAAAAGTATATCTACATTTATATAATATGTCACAATGTATTGATTTAGAATTTTTGAATAAATTAAAAATTGATTATTAATATAAAAAAAATATTATGACTACTACAATATACATTTTAAAACTAATTAATGACAAGTATTATATTGGAAAAACGGATAGAATGGAAAATAGATACCAACAACATATAGAAGGCGATGGTTCATTTTGGACTAAAAAATATAAACCTTTATCTATAATTAAACAAATTGATAATAGTTCTCCATTCGATGAAGATATATATGTTAAAGAATATATGTCTATGTATGGTATTGAAAATGTGAGAGGAGGATCATATAATCAAATGGTATTAAATGAAGAAACAATAAAATTTCTTAAAAATGAATTAAGAAAATCAAATAACAAATGTTATAAATGTGGAAATACAGAACATTTTGCAAACAATTGTTGTTATATATCGATTAACGATTATAGACAAATATTTATAAATGATGGTTTAGATAGTTTAAATAGAGAAATTCAACATTTGATGAATAAAAATAAAAAAATCAAAGAAATCTATGATTTGTTTCAGTCAAAAAACAAACTATTAAGTGATGTATTAAAATGTGACATTAATAATATAGATAAATATAGTGAAAATATCAAAGAATATTATAAAAAATATTGTCAATGTACAAATGATGTATTGATTATTCAATATCGCGAATGTATTTTTGAATATAATGAATCATATACGAGATTTGATAAAGAATTAATATCAAGTTATGATAATAGACAATGTCTAAGTCCAGAACAAAAAAAAATATTTTATAATATGGAATGTGAAAAAGCAAATAAAAGTATTGATACTATTAATTTGGATATTATTATTAGACAAATGGAAACTATTATGAAATTAAAACACGATTTAATCAAGAGAGTATATTAATAAAAATTGATTATGTTGTTTATTAATATAATAAATATGAATAATATTATTAATGAAATTATTGATGACATAATTGGTAAAATTATTTATAAAAATATTATTATTTCAACAAAATATAACATAATACAAAATAATAATTCTTTTTTAAACACTTATTCAATTATTAATTTTAAAGTTTTGATCGATAAATGTATAAAAGATATTAATGATAAAATTTTT
>MDTF01004176.1_pt1 | contig 47852 bp, 53 predicted proteins | sample 811191 | NCBI WGS metagenome assembly MDTF01 (sample SAMN05326649, study PRJNA326480) | marine metagenome | isolation source: seawater | place: Southern Ocean | collected 2011 | reverse complement strand
CTTTCATCACTGGCTCGCCAGTGATGAAAGAAAAGGAAACGGAGTTTTTCTCACGTTCCGTGGTCCGAACAATGGGGCAAGTACATATAAACCAATTCCTAACTCAAAAAATGGACCGATTTTAGGGGGCAAGGTCAAAATCATTAAGCATCCTTTGTGTTGTGCATGACATAAACTATGCCTGCGCAATTGCGAACCAATTATTTCTTATGAAATCAGGAAGCTTGAAAGAGCAAGTAAAAAATTTAACAAAAAGCAATTTAGAAAACATCTACGATATTGAAATTAAAGAGTTTAAAAGTGAAAATGAAAAACATACAACTTATGTCATTTAAAGCTTTCGTTAAATAATTTCTTTAAGATCAATATTAATAAAAAATATTGCCATAAATAATCACATTTAACCCACATTTTCACAAAATGTGGGTTAAGTTTCAAAATAACCTAAAAATTTTCGCAGGTATTATTTCTCTATATTGCAACGACACATGTGGAACTCGATAACATGCCCCTTCAAGAATTTTTTAAATCCGCTATAGTTCTGCGTCGATAGTGCCAAAATTAAACATCAGGAAAACGATATTCCGAAATTTAATATCCCAATTGAGGAGGAAAAAGGCTCCAATCAGAGCTACATGTTTCTTAAGAAAGAAAGCATTTCCGAAACAATATAAGACATAGAAAAAATAGATTACGTAGACAACGTTTTAGAATTGTTGTCTTAGAATCTAAAATCAAAACCTAATTTTTTAAAAAAACATGTGTCACTTTTTATTGCAGTCCTTATTTTCAAATTCTAAAGTCGAATGTTCAATCTCGAATTTTTCATGCAGCATTTGTTTCAGGCGGGCTTTCAAATCGTCCATTCCTGTGCTTTCACTCAAAACAACATGTGCCTCTAGAGCATTACGGTGTTCGTCTAGTTGCCAAATATGAACATGGTGGACACCTGCCACACCTTTATCGTTCTCCATAGCAACGGTCACTTCTTGAATATGCACACCCTCCGGTGTCCCTTCCATGAGCAGATGAATAACTTTCGGAATTTCAGTAAACCCTTGCCACAAAACGTAGCCGGAAATAATCAGCGTCATAGCAGCATCCGTCCAGATCCAGCCATATAGTAAAATCAACGTGCCGGTAATGATCACTCCGACTGAAGCCAATGCATCCGTGACATTATGCAGAAAAGCCGCCTTGATATTCATGCTAGTCTTTGATTGGCTGTATGTTAGCAGCGCAGTAAACACATCAACAATTAAAGCAATTCCGGCAACGATAACAATTGTCCATCCGGCAATAGGTTCAGGCGACATAAAACGCATAATCGCTTCATAACAAAGGTAAAGCCCAATAATAATCAAAGTTGTTAAATTGATTAATGCTGCAACAGTTTCAGCACGTTTATATCCAAAAGTTTTAAATTTATCTGGTGGTTTACGGCCAATACGAATTGCTACCAAGGCAATTAATAGAGAGGCCGCATCGCTGAAGTTATGCAACGCGTCAGCAATCAGAGATAAACTACCAGAGATTATGCCTCCAATAATTTGAGCTAAAGTGAGGAGAATATTTGCTCCTACTGCCCACCATAAGCGTCTCTCACCTATCTCAGATGGATTGCCGTGTGAATGTCCGTGTCCCATTTTGTTCTTACTCTTTTAATTAATGTTCCATAAAAATCATTGGCGATATGCTAATAAGCGTAATGCATTAAAGACAACCACTAACGTACTGCCTTCATGTAGCATTATAGCAGGACCAATATTCAAACCTAGAATCGTGGCCGGTACTAAGAAGGCAACCATACCCAAACTCATCCATAAATTTTGCTGTATAATGCGGCGCGTTGATCGGCTTAGTCCGATAGCTAATGGTAAATGATCAAGATTATCAGCCATAAGGGCTATATCTGCAGTTTCTAAAGCGACATCGCTTCCGGCAGCTCCCATAGCAATCCCAACCGTAGCAGATGCCATCGCAGGCGCATCGTTGACACCATCCCCTACCATTGCAACGCCCCCATCACTTTGCAGTCTTTTAATTTCGTTAACTTTATCCTCGGCCATGAGTTCGCCTCTGGCTTCATCAAGCCCCACTTCTTTAGCCACTGCGTCTGCGACATGCTGATTATCACCGGAAATCATAATCATTTGCTTAATACCAAGCTCTCTCAACTTCGATATTGTTCGCTTTGCTGCTTCGCGCGGAGTATCCATCAATCCGATAACGCCTAAATATCGATTCCCACGCCGAATAATCATCGTGGTACGACCATTTTCTTCAAGACGCGCAGCTATATTGCGTATTTCATCGGGAAGCGGAGTGCCCTCGACTTCTTCAAATAAATCATCTTTACCGATATGAACCAATTCACCCTCAACAACCGCTTGAATTCCTCGTCCGGTGATACTTTTCAAATCTGTTGCGATTAGATCATCTTTCAAACTCGAAGAAGTGGAATCGGCGATTGCCAACAATCGTTCTTTGCCATCCCGGACGACTGCTTTGGCTAATGGATGCTTGCTTAAATCTTCCACCGCAATTGTGGTTCTAAGCAACTCCCGTTCATCAATGCCTTCTCCTGTGCGTATATCGACTACTTTTGGTTCGCCTTCGGTTAGTGTTCCTGTTTTATCAAAAGCAACGGCATCAAGCATACCTAGGCTTTCTAATGGGCCGCCCCCTTTAATTAATATGCCCCCTTTTGCTGCGCGTGCAACACCGCTAAGAACCGCACTAGGTGTTGCTATTGCCAAAGCGCAAGGGCTAGCGGCCACTAGCACCGCCATCGCACGATAAAAAGATTCACTGAAATTTTCGTCCAATACAAGCGGCGCAAACAACAAAATAACAACCAAAATAATAACTGAAGGTACAAAGTATTTTTCAAATTTTTTTGTAAATTTTTGAGTTGGTGAAACGCGTGTTTCGGCTTCACTAACCATCGTTACCACACGAGAGAGTGTATTTTCTGAGGCAATTTTCGTAACCTGTATTTCCAATGCTCCCGCTTGATTGATTGTTCCTGCATATACGCGATGGTTTTGAGACAATGATTCTGGATCTTCAGCAGCACGTTTTACATCATTGACTGGTTGCTTATCTACAGGAACACTCTCGCCGGTAATTGGAGCCTGATTAACACTTGACTCTCCCAAGATGACAAAGCCATCGGCAGGAACACGTTCATCGGGTTTAACAACCACAATGTCACCAATAATAAGCTCTTCAACTGGTATTTCTGTTTCATTTCCATTTCGTCGAACACGAGCTGTTCTCGGGGCTAATTCGGACAGTTCTTCAATCGCACGCTTCGCACGTCCCATTGCATAACCTTCCAAGGCATGACCTATGCTAAACAAGAATAATAAAAGCGCACCTTCAGCCCAAGCACCTAATGTTGCCGCGCCAGCAGCGGCCACAAGCATTAAAAAGTCAATCTCAAACTTCCCCGCTCTGATTTTATCAATCGCTTCTGTAACAGTATAATAGCTACCACAAACATATGCAGTGATATAGAACAGCAAAGATATCTCGTCAGAAAATTCTGTAAAAGTTTCCAGCAGCCATCCACTTGAAAGAAATACACCACTCAAAATAGCAAAGATCAATTCACTACGAGCGCCGAAAAGTCCACCATGGACATGGTCATTGCCATTTTTGATCTCGCTTTTCTTGTCTTTGTGTGAATGTCCGTGTCCCATTAACTTCTACTCTCTTTTAATTCTTTGCGGGCTTGTAAAATTATTTTGACCGAGGAATGCATAAATAACCCTACAATAATAAATGCAACGACAATATCGGGCCATACCGTGCCGCTTGCAAAAACACCTAAACCTGCCAAAATTACAGCTATATTACCTATTGCATCATTTCGGCTACACAACCAAACCGATTTTATATTGGAGTCACCTTCACGATATTTTAAAAGCAAAAAGACACTAATCATATTGGCAATGAATGCGAGAACACCGATACCGCTCATTGTCATCGGCTCAGGCTCTCCGATTACAATTGTGCGATAAAGCGTAAAACACAAAACAAATAAAGCCATTGCTCCAAGGCTTAAACCTTTTAACAAAGCCGCTTTTGCTCTTAATTCCAGCGATTTTCCTAAAACCAAGAGTGTGATTCCATAGGTTGCAGTGTCTCCCAGAAAATCAAGGGCATCGGCTTTTAGCGCTGTAGAGTCAGCTAAAAATCCTGCAATAATTTCAACACAAAACATCACGCCATTAATTGCAACAATAATCCAAAGGATGCGTTTATACGTTTGTGTCATACCATCAAAACTTTGATTGCCACATGAGTCGCCACAATTATCAGCCATAATTTTTGTTCCCTTTATTATTTGAATGTTCGGGACTTTTAAGTTCATAATATATTAGCAATGATACCCCTATAAAAATAACACTGTCTGTTAAATTAAAGGCTGGCCAGTGATATCCGGCAAAATGGAAGTCCAAGATATCTATCACATAACCATAGTACAGCCGTTCAAATGTATTGCCTAAAGCGCCGCCGATAATCAGTCCCAGAGCGCAGGCTACCCATAGTGATTTAGTCCGCATAAGCCAGATGAAAAAGAATCCTGTAATGATAAAGGCCAAAATTGAGAGCAGCCATTTGCCATACGCCAGATCCTGTAGCATCCCAAAACTGATACCATCATTGCCCGTCCAGACCAGATTAAAAAACGGCGTGATTTTTACGAACCCCTCGGAGTTTTGTATGTAGAACGAAACAGCATATTCGATCATGCGGTCTATAAGAATGACTGGAACAGCCAATAATATCGCCAAAATCTGAAACCGGAATTTTAAGAAAAAGTTTTTCATGCGTTCTCTTTGTTTTTAGGGGAACTGAGCGCCTCAATAATACGGCATGTTGAGGTTTTGTTATTTGGACAGGCATTAATCATTGTACTCAGTTCCGTTTCCAAAGCCGTAAGGCTCGCTTTACTCTTTTTAATATTTTCCAGATGCCGCTTTGCAATAGCACTGGCCTTTTCGCAGGAGGCATCTGGATTTTCGCTTAACTCAAAAAGCTCACGAATATCTTCAATGGAAAAACCAAGTTCACGTCCACGCCGTATAAAAATCAAGCGATCAATATGATGTTCATTATAAAGCCTGTGATTGCCGTTCGTTCGTTTAGGGGGCGGCAATAATCCAATCTCTTCATAGTGCCTAATCGTCTGAAGTTTACAGCCGCTCTTTCGGGATAATGCGCCAATCGCTAGTTTTTGTGCCTGCATAATATTCTCCTTAAAAAAAATCTACAATAGTTGTAGATTTTATACGAAAAGCACGATAAAAAGACAAGGCACAAACAAAAGGAGATTCACTATGAAACGAAAATTTATAATGCCTTTGGCTGTAGCTGGAGCGCTGTTGAGCTTTCCAGTTGCTGGTGTAATGGCACAAGCGCAGGACGCACCGCAAACACAGACCCAACAGCAAGCGCCCTGGCAAGACATGACAGGTAAGGATAATAACATGATGGGCAGCATGGATAATATGCCCATGGGATGCACTGGCATGAAAAATTGCCCCTGTCCCATGATGCGTGGTCAAGGGCCGATGGCTCCGGTTGATAAATTGACGGAAAATCATGTTCGCACCATGCTTGAAAATGATCTTTCGTGGCAGGGAAACAGCCGCCTCAAAGTCGGGGATGTGAAAACAGGCGAAGACGGCAATATTATCGGCGATATTCTGACACAGGACGGAACACTCGTTGATCGTTGGAGCGTTGACCCTGATAACGGTTCCATGCAGCGCGTCCAGTAAAAAAAGTACTGTTCCGATATAAACTGCTGTGCACCAAGCACAGCAGTTTTGCATTTCTTTTTAATCATTGGCTTGAGAATTCGCAAATTCATTGACAACACAACTATCGAGCACCTTCATAGAAAGCTGATGGGCTTCTTGATTTAAAGGTTCTAACTTTATTCCGAGCCTATCAGTCGCTTTGCGGACAATTTCACCTTTACATGGAATTTCTACAATTGAGTCCTGTAGCTTAAACTTTAAAATCAGTTCTAATTCCTGATTTTGTGAAAACATGCGAGGATCAGCGACAATTTGAACACCACCCATTGACCAATCAACAATAGGATAAATTGTAGAGTCAATAATGCAGACAGAGCACGGCAACACAAAACGATTATAGGCTCTTGGTACATGTTCTTGCTCTCCTATTTCAGAGGGGCGCCTATGATGATGGTTTTGTCTCATTTTTTACCCTTTTTCACTTTCTTTATCTTGACGCGCTTGCCTTTTTTCAAAAATTTCGACACGTACTTCTTTTTTACATTCCAGACGTTTTTTAACTGATCTATAGCGGGATTTTAGGCAGCGCTGTTGCTCGATACTGCTAAAGCGAGGCATTTCTTTTATTTGCTCCGGCGTATAATCCCTTACGTCAGCTTGTGCACTTCCAACTCCAATGGTTAGCGCGGCTGCGGTTATTAACATTGATGTTTTCATAGTTTTTTCTCCTTCTACAAAGTTAATTGAGGTTGAGTTTTATTTTTGCGGCGGATACTAAAGCGGCTGGGAAACCATTTGTACAGTGCTGGCAACACCAGCAATGTCAGAATGGTGGAGGATATAATCCCTCCAATCACAACGGTCGCCAGCGGTCTTTGTACTTCCGCGCCTGCGCCTGTATTAAGTGCCATAGGCACAAAACCGAGTGAGGCCACCAGTGCCGTCATTAGCACCGGACGAAGGCGCGTCAGCGCCCCTTCGATGATAGCCTCTTGTAATGGCTTGCCCTGTTTTTCCAGATCGCGGATAAAGGACAGCATCACCACACCGTTTAATACAGCCACACCTGAAAGCGCAATAAAACCAACACCTGCGGATATCGAAAGCGGGATATCCCGCAACCACAGCGCTGCTATACCACCTGTGAGAGCCAAGGGAACGCCAGAGAAGATTAGTAAAGCCGCTCGGCCAGAGTTAAAGGCCATGAAAAGCAAACCAAAAATCAGGAGCAGTGAGATTGGTACAACAATCGAAAGCCGCTGTTTAGCAGAGATCAATTGTTCAAATGTGCCTCCATATTCTGTCCAGTATCCAGAAGGCAATTGAACATTGGCTGAAACTTGTTCACGGATATCTCCAACAAAGCTTCCCAAATCACGTCCTCTTACATTAGAGGTTACAACAATCCGGCGTTTTCCGTTCTCGCGGCTAACCTGATTCGGGCCATAAATAATCGAGATATCGGCCACTTCGCCTAAAGGCACATAATCAGGCGTTTCATCGACACCTTCTTGTTCACCATTGGGGAGTGGGATGGGCAAACGATCTAATGCGTCAATATCGGTGCGTAACGATTCCGGCAAACGCACCACCAGATCAAAGCGTCTATCACCTTCAAAGACCGTTCCGGCCTCGCGCCCACCCATCGCGGTTTGTACAATTTCCTGTACATCAGCGATATTCAGGCCGTAAAGGTCCATGCGTTTTCGATCAGGCACGATGCTTAAAACAGGCAATCCCGTCACTTGTTCAACTTTTGCACCCGCCGCGCCTTCAATGTTTTGGACAACTTCCAACACATCATTTGCAGATTTAACGAGCTGATCAAGATCATCACCGTAAATTTTCACGGCGACATCGCTGCGCACCCCTGAAATCAGCTCATTAAAGCGGAGCTGAATGGGTTGAGAAAACTCATAATTACTGCCTGGGATTGCTTCTAAGGCCACCTCCATTTCTTCAACCAGCTTTTCTTTGGGTTTAGATGGGTCAGGCCATTTTTCACGCTTTTTTAGCAAAACATAAGTATCGGCAATATTAGGTGGCATCGCATCGGTGGCAACTTCTGCTGTACCGATCCTTGCGATCACCGTGTCCACTTCAGGGAAGTCGCGCACCAGCATCTTTTCCATGAAGGATTGCATCCTCACGGATTCTGTCAGAGAGGTACCGGGTGCCCGCAGGGCTTGAATAGCAATATCCCCTTCATCCAGATTAGGGACAAACTCCGATCCCATCTTTGTCACTGAAAACATACTGATCACCACAAGCGCGATTGCAACTGTAATAATCGGTAAGGGATGCGCGATACTCCAGCGCAGCATCGGCTCGTAAGCCTTTTTTGCCCCGCGTATGGCGATGTTTTCTTTTTCATGCACCTTGCCTGTGATGAAGGTTGCAACAGCGGCTGGCACGAAGGTAATGGACAGCACCATTGCCGAGAGCAAAGCCACAACAACCGTGAAGGCCATCGGATGGAACATCTTGCCTTCCACGCCTGTCAGCGAGAAGATTGGCAAATACACCACAGTGATAATCAAAATCCCGAAAATGCTGGGCTTAATCACTTCAGCGGTAGCTTTCGAGGCCAAATTAAAGCGTTCTTCTTTTGTAAGAAGTCTCCCTAATTTATGCTGTTCCATACCAAAACGCCGCAGACAGTTCTCAATAATGATCACTGCACCATCGACGATCAAGCCAAAATCTAAAGCGCCGAGGCTCATCAAATTCCCCGACACCTTGTTTTCCACCATGCCTGTAATCGTCATAAGCATGGCAATCGGGATCACGAGGGCTGTAATGAGAGCCGCGCGGAAATTCCCCAGAAGAAGGAACAGAATAACAATGACCAGCAATGCGCCTTCAGCCAGATTTTTCTCAACCGTTTTGATGGTTTTTTCAACCAAAGTCGTACGGTCATAAATCGGTTTAACAATCACGCCCTCAGGCAGACTGGCAGCAACTTCTTTAAGTTTTTCACCTACGCGATATGACACATCACGGCTGTTTTCTCCCATCAGCATCATGGCTGTGCCGAGAACAATTTCGTCACCGTTCTCTGTGGCTGCGCCCGTTCTAAGCGGTGCGCCAAGTTCCACGGCGGCTACGTCTTGAACGCGAATGGTCAACTCATCGCGCTTGGTCACAATAATATTGCGGATATCCTCCAGCCCTTCAACCTGCCCAGGGATGCGCACCAGATATTGTTCACCGTTGCGCTCGATATATCCGGCTCCGGCATTGTCATTATTGGCTTCCAGAGCTTCAATCACTTCATGAATGCTTAAATCGTAAGACAGGAGCTGATCTGGGTAGGGTTGGACGTGGAATTGCTGTTCATAGCCGCCAATCGTGTTGACTTCGACTACGCCTTTAAGATTACGAAGTTGCGGCACAATAATCCAGTTTTGTACCGTTAAAAGATCCATAGGCGTATAGGCCGTTCCATCTTCTTTGAGTGCGCCGTCTTCGGCTTCAACCGTATAGAAAAAGATTTCACCAAGCCCTGTACTGATTGGCCCCATGATTGGCTCCAGCCCCTCGGGGATTTCGCTTTTAATTTGCTGCAAGCGTTCGGCAATTTGTTGCCGCGCAAAGAATATGTCAGTGCCGTCTTCAAACACCACGGTTACTTGTGAAAGGCCGTAGCGTGATAAGGAGCGTGTGTAATCCAGTTTCGGTATGCCAGCCAGCACGGTTTCAACGGGGAATGTGATGCGCTGCTCAACCTCTAGGGGGGAGTACCCGTCTGCTGCAGTATTGATCTGCACCTGCACGTTCGTGATGTCCGGTACGGCATCAATCGGCAGGCGGTTAAAATTGTAAATTCCAAGGGCGCAAATCGCCAGGACTGATATCAAAACCAGCCATCTGTGAGCGATTGATTGTTTAATAATGTTCTCAAGCATTGGGTGTATCCTCTATATCGCGGGAGATTTAATGTTCGTGGGCGGCTGTACCTTTTAGGATATCGGCCTTAATGACAAAGCTTCCGGCGCTCACATAGGTTTCGCCGCGTTTCAGGCCGGAGGTGATCTCGGCGTTATCCGTTCCGGTCATACCCACGCTCACAGGGCGTGGTTCATACGTGTTGCCACTTTTTACAAACACGACTTGCTGGTCTTCCATAAATTGAAGGGCATCGCGCGGTACAGCGATAGCGGCCTGTTTTTCACCAACCTTAATATCGCCTTCAATTGTCATGCCTGGTCGCCACACGCCGTTTTCATTGGGAAGCTCTGCAATCGCAATCACCGTCTGGCTCAATGCATCGGTGGTCGGGAACAGCATGGAGATTTGCGCGTTCTGGCTCGTTTTTTCATCCAATGTATGCACCACCACGGGCTGGCCTTTTTTAATATTGGCAACATCACGCGGGAAGATGTGGTATTTCGCCCAGACCGTTGAAAGGTCAGCAATCACGAACAGCTCCTTGCCATCCGTAACATCACCAATATTGGTTTCGCGTCTTAGGATCACACCATCAATCGGTGCGGTGACGCTATAGATTTTCAGGCTTTCATTGCTCTCAACCGTTGCCAGTTTCTGGCCTTTTGTCACTGTATCGCCCAGATTAACATGCACAGCTTTCACAAAGCCTGGAAAGCGTGCGCGGACATTGGCGGTTGTGTTTTCATTCAGTGTAATGCGTCCGGTCAGCGGCGTTGTCATCGCCACAAGAGCAGATCCGGCCTGTTGAACCTGAATGCCTGTCAACTTGGCAGCATCGGGCGAAATTTCGGCTTTACCTTCCTCATGTTCGCCGTGTTCATCGCCATGATCATCATGACCGCCATGGCCGTGATCATCGTGGCTGTCTTCCTTTTTATGGCTGTCATGACCGTGTTCGTCATGGTTATCCCCTTCCTCGGAATGGTCATCACCGTGATCGTCACCATCAGTTTCATCATGGGCATCTTCATGCTCATGCCCGTCATCATGGCCGTGGCCTTTTTGCTCGTCATGGCCTCCGTGATCGTCATGGAATTCCGTTTCCGCTTTTGCAGAGCCGATCATGACTGGTGTCAGTTGCCACGCAAATAGCGCAAGCCCCATGACTACAAGTGTTAAATATTTTCTATTCATTGGTTTGTCCTTTCATATGTGCTTGAGAGAGCTTTTCGATAAGAGGCTTATGCGTTCCCATCAGAAAATCGGTTTGTGCCTTGGCTTCATAAACGCTTAACAGGCTGTCCAGACGCGCTTCCTGCACTTCATACAAAGTGCGCTGCGCATCAAGCAGATCCAGAAACGTAAAAGCACCGCGTCCATATCCGTCATCGGCTTGGCTGTAAGCTTTACGTGCGCTTGGAATAATCTCGTTCTGATAACGGCTGGTTTCTTCCAGTGAGGAAGCGAGGCTTTCCCATGCCTGAATTGCGGATTGCCGTAAAGACAATCCGGCAGCATAGCTTTGCGCATCGGCCTTGATCATATTGGCCTTGGCTTCGGCAATGCCGCCCTGATTGCGGTTAAAAACGGGGATGGGAAAGGACAGGCTCGCGACCAGAGCCGTGCTGTCATTTTCATTAAAACGCCGGACACCCAGACCAAAGGTCGGATCAGGAACGCCCTGCGATCGCGCCAAATCAAGAGACGATCGCGCTTGCATTTTGGCAAATTCCTGTGCCTGTGATTGCGGGGCATTTTTTAAAGCATCGAGAAGCGCTTGCTTCTCAATCAGATCGGGCAATGCGCCTAAATCGGTTTCAATATCAAGACCGGACGCATCCATAACCCCCAGCAACCGCGCCAGATCATTCTGTGCCGTCACCAGTTCCTTTTGCGTTTTACGCTTTTCAACTTCTGCCGCTGCCCGTTCAATATCGGCTTTGGTGTGTTGAATGTCTGCTGCTTTTGCAGCGCCAATGCGTTTTTTAACGATGCTGTGGGTTTTATCGGCCAAATCAAGGCGCTTATCGGCCAGTGCCATGCGCTCCTGCGCCACCGCCACGCGAATAAAAGCATATTCGGTTTCCGCCAGAAGACTTAAGGCTTGCGCTTTGGCTTGTTCTTTTGATATTTGAAATGAAAAATCGGCAACCTTGGTGCGGTTGCTACGCTTGCCGCCCATCTCAATTGTTTGCTCAATGCCAAGTGTGAGTTCAGCGCCGTCAAAACCTTCATTTTCATCCTCTCCGGCGAAGTTTTCAATCTCAAAAACGGCATCGGGGTTCGGTGGTAAAGAGGCCTGAAGGCGTGATCCGTCCGCCGCATCAATATTCGCCAGCGCCGCCTTATAGGTCGGGTTGTTCTGCAAAGCTCTCTGGAGTGCCGCCTGTTTATCCAGCGTCTCGGCTCCAGCGAGTGTCGGTTGCCACAAAAGAACAGCCAACGCAGAAGTATAGAGTAGTTTTTTCATTATAGTTTCCTTTTTTGGGTCAATAAGGGGATAAGGCGGCGCTTGATATAAAAGCGCAGTCTTGAAGAATAAGGTCGCAAAAACATACCTGCGCATGACATTCGTCAGTGAGCAGATACACTACGCCTTATAAAATTAAGCTCTGGGAGGGCGTTTGAGGCCGGAAATAACATCCGATACAAACAGAGTGGTATCGGGCATAAGCAGCTTTCCTTGACCTGCAGAGGCTAGGTTGTTGCTGTGAGAAGTGTCAATAGCATGATGGATACAACATCCTCCGCAAGACATATCGCAGCCATTACTGCCCAGGGAGGTATCCTCTGAGCTGTCGGCATCAACGCTTATGGAGATTTCCGTGTCCGTATCAACACTGGCATGAGCAGCATGCGAAGCGCAGACCGTCACGGAGACGATCATAGTAAATGCTGTAAATAGTAAAATAAACTTGCTCATAGTGATCACATTATCACTGAAGAGTTACTAAATCAACAATTAAACTCAGCATTGCTAATTTCTAATAAAAATATTGACCCAAATAATCCCCATTCACCCACATCTTCACGTAATAAGGCTTTGGTCGTATAATAGCCGTATAGTTGTGACAGCTTGAATTATCCTGAAATTGTAAGGGCGCGCAAAATTGTCTATAACACACCCCTTCAACTGCCCGATATCCTTGTAATCGCTCGCGCAAAACATACCCATCATCACACGGCTCAAACCTCTCATATCCAAGCTGGTAATGCCCATCAACCTTTTCTCCATTTGGGCCGGTCGTACATGATGAAAGCCTTGGAAGCGGATCTCTGCCCTTTTTAATACGCTTTTTAAATTCGCTGTAAGCACCGCTGCATCCAGATGGAAAGCCTCCCGGCAAACATATCCATATCGCACAAGCATCTTGGCTAGCAGAATATCCAGGGGAAGGACTAAAAACGAATACAGCCAGAAAAGCCAATATTATAAACTTTACGGCCTTCATCAATCTGCCTCCTCCGCTTCATTGTAGGAATTTTGATATTGTTGAGAAAACTGCCGAAGTTTTCGCACCAAGGCTAAAAATTCAACTCTGACGTCACTAGGGACGCTGTAAAATTCACTTACAAGCTGAAGAAGTTCATTATCATCAGTATTAAAAGGGCCATTTTTATCGATGAAGAAATAATTTATAGACACGCCCAAAACATCCGCACAGTCTTTGAGCCTCTCAACCGTTAATCGGTTTTCGCCTGTTTCGTATTTATGTATTTGCTGTGCCCGAACACCTAGTAAATCTCCCAATTCCCCTTGAGAAAGGCTCCGGTTCTGACGAAGAAAACTCAGCTTCTTGCCTAATTTCGCATTGAAATCTGTGTTTTTTGGTTTTGCTTGCTCCATTTTTTTAGTCCATTCGTGCGGTTTGCAAGCACAGCCAAAGTATCAAACCCCATCATTGATTTGGCATGTCTCCCAATCTTTAGCTCTACCAAGACATGCGCGCGCTTTTGTTAAGATCATTATCGGGATTTTCATTTGACTAAACGGGATTCAACCTGATGCGTATAATTTTACTGGATTTATTAACTCTGAGGTGAAAGTCGTTGAAATTGCTGCACAGTCCCTTTTTATGAATTTGTAAAAATTCAATTATGAGTAAGGATGCGCTATGAAGAACCGGTATGTTTTATTTTTATTAATATCATTGATACTGGTCTCATATCCCGAAGCAGCTCACGCACAAGCCCTGTTTGATTCAGGAACAAATTTTCTGAACGCCTTAATGGATCTCCTGACCAATACCTGGGCGCGCATTATTGCCATTATTGCTGTTGTTGCTCTAGGTATTCTCTGGATGACAGGACGTTTGGCTTGGGGCATAGCAGCCTCTGTTATCGGCGGTATTATTCTTGTGTTTGGCGCCCCTGCGATTGTGGACAGCATAGCCGGCTCACTTTAAGGGGCTGGTGCTTATGGAGTTTAAAGACAATCAAGATTTAGATCCCCTATTTGCCGGTATGACGAGGCCGCCTCTTGTATTGGGCGTGCCCATGGAGTTTTTCGGGATCAATTTTATCCTCTTTGGGATCGGTATGATTGCCTTTGTTTCACTGATAGGAAAAGCTCTCTTTTTCTTAAGTGTCTGCATTCCACTTCATATCGCAGCGTATATTTTCACAGAAAAAGAGCCTCACTGGATGAGCATTTATATCACGAAATTAACGAGGTGTGGCCCGATACAAAACAGAGCGTTTTGGAAATCAAACAGCTATAAACCATGAAAGGATTGACCCTCAATGCTAAAAGCGGCGAGAAAAGAAGATATGAGATACGGTCATGTTGCAAAACGTGAGATCTCTATCGAGTCCTTCATTCCCTACTCCCGTCATATAAATGATACGACACTAAAAACCAAAGCTGGCTATCTCCTGAAAATCATCAAAGTGGAAGGTCTTCCATTTGAAACATCTGATCAGGTTGATTTGGATAGCCGCAAAAATATCCGCGCCACATTATTAAGAGGGATTAGCAATTCCCGTTTTGCCATTTATCAGCACACTATTCGAAGGCAGGTCTTTGACCAGCTAGATTCCCATTTCGACAATCAATTCTGCGGCGATCTCGACCGCACCTATCAAAAGAAGCTCAGCACGAAAAAGATGTTTGTGAATGAGCAATATATCACCATCATTCGAAGACCAGCCAAAAGCAAAATTGGCCTCATGTCCGAACTCAGCCGGACATTATTCTCCAAAGTTGATAAAGACCATCAAAAACAGAATGAAGCTGAAAATCTTCGCGCTCTTAATGAAGCGGTCAATAACATCCTTTCTACACTCAAACCCTATAAGCCAAAGCTGCTCAGTGTGCAAAAGGACGATCACGGTTTTTATTCAGAAAATCTATCCTTCCTCTCATATCTGATAAATTTTGAGAATAAGAAGGTCAGGCTGCCGGAACAATCAATCGCCAGTTATTTACCGGAAAAACGCATTTCCTTTGGTCGTGAAACATTTGAATTAAGAGGCGCCGCACCTAACGACATCAAACTTGGTGCGGTCTTGTCAGTGAAAGAATATGCCTCTACCACAGGTGCAGGAATGCTTGATAATCTCCTCGCCCTCCCCCATGAATTTATTCTTTGCCAGAGCTTTGGATTTGTCGATCGGCAAACTTCACTGGCGGCCATGAATGAAGCTGAACGCAAGATGATTGCAACAGAATCTGGCGCAGAAAGCCTTATTCTGGATATTCAAGATGCGCGCAATGATCTGGCCTCTGGCCTCTCGACCTTTGGCGAGCATCATATTTCACTCACTGTCCATGCCCCCGATAAAGACAGGCTCGACTTCGGGATTAGCGATATTTTGAGCGTTTTTACCAATATCGGCCTGATTTCTGCGCGAGAAGATGTCAATTTGGAGCCTGCATTTTGGGCTAATCTGCCGGGGAATTTCAGCTATATTGCAAGGCGTTCTCTGATTTCCAATAAGAATTTTGCCAGCTTTGCCAGTCTTCATACATTTCCGGCAGGTAGCAAAACAGGCAATCATTGGGGTGAGGCCATCACACGCTTAGAGACAACCTCTGGAACGCCTTATTGGTTTAATTTTCATGAGCGCGATGTCGGCAATTTTACAGTGATCGGCCCGACCGGAACGGGTAAAACAGTCCTTCTCACCTTCCTCATGGCGCAGGCACAGCGCGTAAAGCCAAGATCAGTCTATTTTGATAAGGATCGCGGCGCTGAAATTTTCATTCGCGCGATTGGTGGGGATTATACCAATGTCATCTCTGGTGAACCAACCGGCCTGAACCCTCTGCAAATTGATGATAGCCCAGCAAATAGAGCCTTTCTAAAAGACTGGCTCGATTTGATTATCACATCAGATGGCGGGGCAAAATTATCACCGCAGGAAAGCGATATCCTCAGCGATGCTATCAAAGCCAATTTTGAAACACCGCCCCACCACAGGCGGCTTCGCTATTTTTCAGAGCTTTTGGCAGGATATGACTCTGGCGATGCGTATTCCCTATCAGCCAGAATAGCCAAATGGCACAGTGGGGGCGAAAAAGCATGGCTCTTTGATAATGAAGAAGACACCCTTTCGCTTGGCAATTCAACGCTTGGCTTTGATCTGACCTCAATCTTGGATGATGCTACTTCACGCGCACCGTGGCTCATGTATATTTTTCATCGGATTTCGGCGCTCATGGACGGGCAAAAGACCATTATCATGCTCGATGAGGGCTGGAAAATGCTTGATGATCCGGTTTTCACATACCGTATCAAAGACTGGATGAAAACAATCCGTAAGCAGAACGGTATTCTGGGCTTTGCTACCCAATCAGTTCGTGATGCCCTTAATTCTGATGTTGGCGATACGATCATAGAGCAATCACCCACTCAAGTTTTCTTGCCCAATAATAAGGCCTCCGAAGAAGATTACTGCAAAGGCTTTGGTCTGACCCAGCATGAACTGAAACTCATTCGTGAAATATCACCGGAATCACGCTGCTTTCTTATTAAACATGGCAGCGACTCCGTAATCGCCCGCCTTGATCTGGGCGGTATGGATGATTTCATTGCTGTGCTTTCTGGGCGCACGGAAAGCGTCAATCTCATGGATCAAATCATCTCTGAAACCAGCCCTAATCCTGAAGACTGGCTCAGGCTTTTTATTCAAAGGAGAACCCAAACGTGAATAAACCCCTTATCACAGTCATTACTACGACCTTGATGGTTTTCACATCCTCGCCTTCAAAGGCGCAAGGCATCCCTGTTTATGATGCTTCCGGCTATGCGCAGCTTATCGCTCAGCTTGATGCTATGGCTGATGACTATGCCAATCAGATTGACCAGCTCGAAGAAGCGGTGCGCCAAGCCGATGCAATTACCGGAACGCGCAATATGGGCGATATAGCGAACGGGGTATTTGAACAGCAACTTCGCCAATATCTTCCCAACACATGGCAGGACACGCTTAATATGATTAACGGCGCGCCTATCCCAAATGGCGCTTTAGGGACACAAAACATCTATAGCAATCTTTATAGTGAGTTTGATCCCTTATCAGGTGCCACAATCATGGCTTCCGATCCAAGCGGCCAAGTCGCCAAAGCCATTGATCGCAGAACAGGCACGACCTATGCCGCAATCGCAGCCAGTGAGCAGGCTTACAACAATATACCAGTGCGGATGCAGACTTATGAATCTCTGCTGAGCGAGCTGAACAATAGCGATGATTTAAAGGCATCTGTTGATCTAAATGCCCGCATTGCGGCAGAAAACGGCATTTTGATGAATGAGATTATGCGCCTGAATGCCATTCAAATTCAGCAAAACTCGTCCATTGATAACACGCAGCTCATGGAAAACCGCCGCGCGGCAACCTTTAACCAATATGACCCTGAACTCGCAAGACAGGCCATTGAATTCCCAGATTAAGGAGAAAACACATGAAAAAACTACTCACCCTCTCATTTGTATTGATTGCTTTTAGTATAAGTGGTTGCTCGCATTACAGCGAAAAGAAAGCCCCATGCGGCAATAAAAAAACAGCCAGCTTGTCCGGCAATCCTTGTGATCCGCTGCCGATCAATGTGGCAGAGATCACCAAGGCCAAAACGAAGGATCATTCATGAGAAAGACCCTTCTTCTAGCCTTAACATCATTATCTTTGAGCGCGTGCATTCAAGAGGGCAATCCCTTGCAGGATGTTGAGACAAACACGCTCGCTCAAAAAATCTTCGAAAGTCAAAACTATAAAGGCTTTTGCGGCAAGATGTGGGCAAATCCTGTCTCTGTAAGTGCAGACGGCCAAAAATATAAAGAATGTGAAGACCGCGCCTCTCTCATTGCCATTTCTCTTAAAGAGGCGGGATTAGGCGATATTTCTGCCAATAACGTCAAAGCCATCAATCGTTGGAGTGAAATTGATCTCATTATTGAGCGTCTTCAAGACGAAGCCCGCAAAAAAGCCCGTGAAGACAGCAAAAACCTTTGGGGTGATTGGAGCAAGAAACAAGAATGATCGAGGCTCTCATCAACAATATTGATAGTATCATTCTCGCATTCGTCCAGGGTGCGTTTGGAAGCCTGACTCCTACTGTTCAGCTTCTCTGGCGATTGATGTTCATTATCTTTATCGCCGTTTTTGGCTATAAAGTCATTATTTCCGGCCGTTTTGCTGCAACGGATTTAATCGTAAATACATTAAAGATTATCGTTCTCCTTTTAATCGCAACCGAGTGGGATACGTTTTTCCTCCTTGTTTATAATATGGCGACTGATCTGCCCTCCGACGTGGCCGGCCAAATCATGACGGGCGCAGCGAACGCGACGCCCAATGCAGTTGCAACAGACGATACATCCGCCAACACAATACTCTCCCAGTTTTATGACAGGGCAATGGATATTGTCAGTGATATTTTGGAAGGGGCTGGCTGGTCGGATCTTGGGAAATACTTCCATGCCGCAGTGATCTGGTTTGGGGCTTTGGCCTTAACAGGTTATGCAGCCATGCTGATTATATTGGCTAAAATTGCTGTCGCTATTCTGCTTTCAATCGGGCCGCTCTTTATATTGCTTTTGATTTTTACCAATACACGCAACTTGTTTGAGGGCTGGCTGCGCACATTACTTAATTACGCCATTATACCAATTTTCGTCTATGCCCTGCTCGCCTTGCTCTTAACAATTGCAGAGCCGCCACTTCAAAATCTTGAAAATAACTCAAGCGGAGATGCACAGACCCTTTCCTATATCGGCCCGTTCTTCTTTGTATCAATCGTCTCTGTTCTTCTGCTTATGCAGATTATGAATATGGCGGCATCGGTCACGGGCGGTCTATCCCTATCAACAATGGGATCGGCAGCATGGACATCACGATTAGCATCGCGCTTTGGCAAAGGAACGCCCAAAGGCTCATTCCGGGCCGGCGTAATGGGCTACAACCTTGCCCGTCACCCCGTTCAAACAGGAAAAGCTATGGGCTCGCGCCTAAGGACAGCGGCAAAAAATATCAGAGGATTTTAGAAAGTGAATAATACAAAGACACCGGAATATTATAAAAAAGGCGAGACATGGGATCAGGAAGTCATAGCCAATGCTTTGCTATCGCGCAACCGCGCTTGGATCATGGCTTTTTTCTCTATGGGCATCGCTGCGCTCTCTCTTTTGACGCTTATTTTGATCTTACCGCTTAAAACCTTTGAGCCTTATGTTGTCACTGTGGATCAAACAACTGGCTATCTCGAAGTCACCAAAGGACTTCATGACGGCAATCTCACACAAGATGAAGCGGTAACGCAGGCCAACCTCGTGAAATACGTATCTTTGCGAGAGCAGTATAATCCCGCCATTTTAAAAGAGAATTATGAAGCCGTAGAGCTTATGTCTGATGGGGAAGCCTTGAAAGAATTTCAAGAGCTTTGGTCAGGCACGAACCCCGATAACCCATCACGAAAGCTTGGCGCGAAAGCCTCGATCGACATCAAAATCAAGTCTGTTTCTTTCATCAATGACAAAACGGCTTCAGTGCGTTTTATGCGCGAGGTCAGAGAAAATGACCGCATAAAAACAGGGCATTTCAACGCTGTTATCCAGTTTCAATATTCGCAAAAACCCATGCAGATGAAAGACAGATTTTCTAATCCGCTTGGCTTTCAAGTCACGCATTACCGTATTAACCCAGAAGTATTGGAGAGAGTTCGATGACATTTAAAAAATTATTATTAGGAACAGCCCTGATTTCCTGCCTATCCATATCCCCTGCCCTTGCAGGCAAAGACCCAAGACCAACGAGCGCCGACGCCCGTGTGAAAGTCGTCACCTATCATGAAAATGATGTCTACCAGATCAGAGGACACTATGGCTATTCAACGGTGATTGAGTTTTCGGAAAAAGAGCGCATTCAGACCATTTCTTTAGGCGATACGGCAAGCTGGCAGGTCATGAAGCCCGGCCAGCCCAATATCATGTTCATCAAGCCTTTGGAAGAAGATGCCGAAACCAATATGACGGTCATTACAGATAAAAGGATTTATACCTTCGAGGTAACTGCTGGAGATGCTTATTCGCCTCGATTTTCGGACTTAACCTTCCGGCTCAAATTTCATTACGCCGATGAAGCCGCTAAAGAGCTTGCCTTTATTGGCAGTGTTTCCCAAGCCCATTTCAATCCGCTCGATAATGTCAGCGCCTCGGATTTAAATTTTGATTACAGCTACGCCGGATCAAAACGCCTGCGCCCGATCCGCGCTTTTGATGATGGCGTTTTCACATACTTCCAGTTTGAAGATTTTGATGTGATGCCTGCTGTCTTTAGCGTTGATGAAAATGGGAATGAACGTCTCGTCAATTTCAATCTTCAAGGTCAATATCTCGTTGTCTCCGGCGTCGGCTCTCAATTCACGCTTAGAGACGGTGATACGGCCACTTGTATCTGGAATGATGCTTATCCTCAAGTTGAACCGGCATCCTATGAACCAGAACCAATCGCAGAGCTGGAAGAGGTCAAAGAGATAGAGGTCGCGTCCGTGCCTGTTCCTTCTCAAAAACCTGATATTGCCGCCCTTCAAGGTGAAAACGAAAAAAAGCCTAGCCTTTTGGCGCAGCTCTTTTCCAATTTGGAAAACCCTAAAACAGCGAGCCTCAATGAGTAAGGATATTATGATATGAATGATCAAACCCCGCCTGATAGCTTCGATGAAGAGCCCAAGCCAAAACCTTTGGATGGTGATCGTGAGTTTCCGACCATAGCTCAAGGCTCAAGCGCCTCTAAATTTGGAATCTTTGCATTTCTGGCTGTTGGCGTTATCGCAATCATCTTTGTTGCTTTGGATGGAATGGAACAATCCGCGCCGCGTGAGCTGACAACACCTGAAGAAATCGAGTTTAGAACGCCTACCCCGTCCGGCCCTTATATTGAAATTGAAGAACAAGCAGAACTGCCGCTCGAACAGCTCGTCCCCCCCATTGATGAACGTGAGCTATATGATCCTTTAGAAGCGCAGCGCGAATTGCAAATGCAGCAAGAAGCCTTGCGATTGGCAAGGGAACAAAAAAAACGCATGGAAGAGCGCAGACGCTCCCCTCAAGTAATCTTTGATAACAGCGGTTCAGCGCAAGGCAATGTTGCCGGCGGTGCTACTTCACAAGGCGGGCAAGGATCACTTCTTGGCGGCGGTGAACAAGACCCCAATATCGCCTTTGCCAATCAATACACAAATAGCGATGTAGAAATAGCAACGGCCTCTCAACTACAAAATCTTGATACGCTTGTAACACAAGGCACATTGATTGACGGCATTTTAGAAACGGCCATTCAAAGCGATCTGCCCGGATTGGTGCGGGCGATTGTCAGTGAAGATGTCTATTCCTTTAATGGCTCTCACCTTATTATTCCCAAAGGATCAAAACTCATCGGGCGTTATCGCTCAGGGCTTGTTCGCGGGCAATCACGCGTTTTTGTGATCTGGAACCGCCTGATCCGTAATGACGGTGTGAGCATTAATATCGGCTCATACGGCAGCGATGATCTGGGGCGTAGCGGATTGGCCGGCGAAGTTGATACTCATTTTTTTGAACGCTTTGGTTCATCGGTACTTCTCTCACTCATTGATGGGGCACTCCAGATTGGCGTGAATGCCATAGATGATGACGATCAGGCCACTGTTGCCCTTGATACAGGCACAGATTTTTCAAGATCAGCCGAAATCGCCCTTGATAACTCTATTGGAATACCGCCAACGGTGCATGTTCACCAAGGCGCACGTATCAAGGTTTTTGTTGGCAAGGATCTGGATTTCTCGCAAGTCGCCGGAAATATCCCAAAAAATTGAAAGGCGCGAGATGAGTTCACACAAAAAACCCGTAAAACCCGCCAATCAATCTTTTGAAAAAAGAGAGGGCGCAAAACCTGAGCAGTCAGGCGTTTATCTCAAACAATATATGGGACTGTTCGAGAAATATCTGAATGATCCCGATATTTCTGAGATTTGCGTGAATAAACCAGGTGGGCTTTGGATTGAAAAAGCTGGCGAGCCTGAAATGCTGTTCATCGAAAACAAAGAAATCACCGATGATATTTTATGGCGTTTGGGCCGTTTGGTTGCCAATTACACCGATCAATCCATTGCCGCCAATAAACCTTTATTATCGGCATCACTTCCAAGTGGTGAGCGTATTCAGTTTGCAACGCCGCCTGTTTCCCGTTTTGGCGTCGCCCTATCCATCCGTAAGCAAGTCATGCGAGATTTAAGTCTTGATGATTATCGGGAAATGGGAGCATTTGAGAGCATAAAAGAAAACAGCGCATCCAAAACCGACATTAATCAAACCCTACAATCACATCTTGATGCTTGCGAATATCAGGACTTTATTTCTGCTGCCATTCGCGCCAAGAAAAATATCATTGTCTCCGGCGGAACATCGACCGGCAAAACCACGCTTTTGAACGCAATTTTAAAAGAGATTGAGCCGCATGAGCGCATAGTCACAATCGAAGATACGCCCGAAGTCATGCCCCCACAAAAAAATCATGTCTCTCTTCTGGCATCCAAAGGTGATCAAGGACAAAGCAAAGTCACCATTCAGGATTTATTGGAAGCCAGTCTTCGCTTTCGCCCAGACCGTATTTTACTCGGCGAGCTGCGCGGCAAGGAAGCCTATAGTTTTCTTCGCGCTGTCAATACAGGCCATCCGGGATCTATTACCACAATTCACGCCGATACGCCTCAAGGAGCATTAGAGCAAATCTGTTTGATGGTAATGCAAGCCAATCTCGGCCTCACCCATGACCAGATCATGGCTTACATTAGCTCGATCATCGATGTTGTGATCCAGCTCAAGCGCATTGGCGGCAAACGCATCATCTCTGAAATCTGGTATCCGGGGGGGTCATGAGCGACACAAACATGAAATATCTATATGGCTTTGGCGGCATCTTTGGCCTTGTTCTTTATTCGTATGCAGCCTCTTTGATGTTTTTTCTACTCTCAAAACAGCCTTTGGAATTCGCAAATCCGCTTTCCATCTGGCTTACTTTTGGAAATGAGATTGACGAGCAAACAGGGTCGCGCCTGTTTGTAGCCTTTGGCGCCCCTGCGTTAGCGCTCATATTTATTGCAGGTCAAATTTATGATACAGCCTTCAAGGGTAAGGACATTTTCGGAAAAGCGCATTGGGCGAGTTTAAGAGAAATTACGAAGGCGCGGCTTTTTGCTAAGACCGGCGTGATCCTGGGCAAATTTAAAAACCAATATCTCATCAGCGATCATCCCACACATAGTATTGTTGTAGCGCCTACCAGGTCAGGTAAAGGCGTCGGCATTGTCGTTCCCAATCTCTTGAATTGGCCGGGATCAGTCATTTGCTTTGATGTGAAGCATGAGAACTATAGAAAAACCGCCGGTTTTAGAAAAGATCATGGTCATGATGTCTTTATGTGGTCGCCAATGGACGAGCATGGTCTCTCACACCGCTATAATCCGCTCGATGCCGTGAGCCAAGACCCACATCAATGCGTGAGTGATTTACAAGTCATTGCCAAAATCCTGATACAAGACCCTCCCAAAAGCGATCCGATCTGGGCGTCTGAAGCCCGCGCTCTTTTTGTGGGCCTTGCGCTTTATGTGATGAATAATAAGGCCATGCCTTCCACAATCGGGGCGATTAACAGGCTTTTGGGAACTGAAGCTGATTTGGGCGATGTTTGCCGCCATATTGTGCAAACCCACCCTGAATTGACCTCCACAGTTAAAAAATCTCTGATGAATTTTGCAAACAAGGCTGCCAAAGAGCGTTCCGGTGTAAAATCTTCTCTCAATCAGGCCATAAACTTGTGGGATAACCCTCTGATTGATGCTGCCACATCGGAAACAGATTTTAGAATTGAGGATTTACGCCGTAAAAAACTCTCAATCTATGTGGGCGTCCTAACAGGCCAAATTGAAACCCTTACGCCCCTGCTCCGTATTTTTTTTGAACAAATCATCACCAAGCTCTCGATGAAAGAGCCAGGAGAAGATGAGCCGCATAAAGTTTTAATGCTGCTCGATGAGTTTCATATGTTAGGCCGCATAGATTCCATGACAACTGCATTCACACTTCTGGCTGGCTATAATGTGCGGGTTATGGCTGTGGTGCAGTCTTTAAATTGGCTTGACGTGACTTATGGCCGTGAAAAACGGAACGGTATTCTGTCTTGCTGCGCCCATCAGGTATTCTTTGCTACAAATGATCTGGCAACAGCACAATATGTCTCTGAAAGCTGCGGCCAGCAGACCGTTGAAGTCACTTCAAGATCAAAGAAAAAATCCATGCGCTATGAGGCGCCCATGGATAATGTCTCTCAGCGTGGCCGGCCTCTGATCGAAAAACATGAAATGCGTGACTTTCCAGATAATCAGCAAATTATATTGGTGGAGTCTTCCTCTCCCATAAAGGCCGATAAACTAAAATATTTTAGCGATAAAAACTTCAAATCCCGAGAGATTGCTGCGCCGCTTGTGCCAAGATTGAACATCATGGAGAACGATATTCCAAAATTTGATATTCCAACCGAAGAAGAAAAAAAGGCGCAAAAAACCAAAGACCCTAATCAAAGCGATATGTTTGCGAAAAAGCAGGAAAATGTCTCTGATACAATTCCTGATAATGAAAATGAAGATGAAGATTCGAAAGACGAAATATTGGACTTATTGTCCGACGATCTCGAATAAGTCTATGCCTTATTAATCACTTTTCTTCACCGGAGTGCTACGGACGGTGTTTTCATCTGCACTATGAACAACAGATCCCGTTTTTTCGCCTTTTGCGAAGTCAACAGCTTCTTCCATACCTTTAATAATGCTCTCGCTTACTTCGTGCACTTTTTGGCTCTTTCTTAAGCCCCTGGCTTCCATGGTGTGTTTGATGGCTCCAATCTTGTCTGGAACATCAAGATTGTGGTGAACATCTTCAAAAACAGATACCAAAGTGATCAGCACTTCAAGCTCATCACCTTCAGGCGTATTCTGCTTAGCATCGAACAGCTCTTCAATACGCTTAAGCGCTGCTTCATAATCATGCTCATTTTTAATCGGTTTAATGCTCATTTTTTCATTCCTATAAGTAATTCAATTCCTTGAATTTGTAACATTAAAATATGCGCTTATTTTATTCGCCGGCCACCTGCGATATTTTGCTTTGTATCAGCTTAATGTTCGTATCACTAACGCCATATTGCTTTGCCAGTTCTGACCATTTGGACAGGCTGGATTTTAAGGCATCAATAATCTCAAGCGCACGGTCTTTTTTGATTTTCGCTTCATCTGCCAGCTTTAACAGATGGCTTGTATCAGGGTTTTTACCTTCGCCCATAACCATTGTGCTTTGCTCACCGCGTGGGCCAGATGAGAATGTCAGGTCATAGGCTGGTGAGAGCTTCCATCCGCCTTGGCTATCCATCAAATAACTGAAATTTTTGGAATGATCGTCACGGTTATGAGCCAACACGTTAAACACGGCTTGTTTGTAGAGCTTTTCAACCTCACGCACATCGCGGGTCAGCATACCAGTGAGCGCAATCAAATCTTCATAATCCAATGAGGGTGTACGGAAATCTGAATGCAACAATCCGCAAGCCGTGTGCATATGGTATCGTTTGTCACCATCACGATCAAAGCGCTTAATCGCGAAATAACCTGCGCCGCGCTCTGCTTGAAAAAGATGGACATCAGGCATGGTAATACCAGCCTCTTTTGCCATCAATGCATATACAAATTCGATTGCACCGGCATCTAGCCCATCTTCACTATTCGGGAATTTGACTATCCATGGCGCATAACCTGCAGGCAAATCATGTACACCATGGATAATATGATCCCGTTTCTCGTTTACACCGATTAGCGCTTTTGGCCTTGCGCCCGCCGAAGATCCGTTTAAGGCTATGAGCTCTGCTAATACATCATCCGACGTTCCGTCCAAAACCTCTTGCGCTTGCGAGGCAAGGTTATCAAGGTTTATATCGTCTTGTGTATCATCTGCGCTGTGATCAGGTTCAAACACAAGTGCACCAAGAGCATGTGACCCCACATGCGCCAAGCGATCAAGCGGTGTTATATCTGAAGGCAATATTCCCTGTGTTCTTATAAAACGATCAAACAATAACCGTCCCCAACCATCAGGCAAACTATCGTTAAATACACCGGGCAAGCCTTCAAAAAGATCATGATCAAAACCTTGAACACCTGGTCTTAAAGATAAGCGTAGCGGTGATATCTCTATGCCGCTTTTTATAAAGGCGCTATCATATTCAAAATAAATCTTGTGCTCCCGCACAGCCAATCTGCCTACAGTCTGAACACCTTCGCCAAAATTAATGCCGACCTTTACTTCTGTTGCAGAGAGATAGTTCTTCATTTGCGTGTCCCTCTCTTGCGTATTGGTACGTTATCTGACTTTAGTACCTCATCAATGGAAGAAAAGCTCTCTTCTTTGATTTGCGTAGCTTTAAGGATATCTTCCAATCCGCCAAGCACCATGTGAAGTTTAAGAAATGATTCCAGGGATAGAACGCCCGTGCGTTCGAACTTGCGAAGCGTTGGCAATGCGACACCTGAGCGCTCCGCCAGACCTTCCTGCGTCAATTCCATTTGCAGTCGCCGGGCACGCGCTTGCTCTGCGAGCTTTTTTTGCGCTTTTGCTGGCGTTATAAGTGATACCATTATATCTATAATTCTCATTTTATCTGTATATATTGATATTATAGTATCATTTAAAAGAAATATCAAATAAATTTTCTACATCTAAAACCTTTAAAAAAAGATGTTCGCAAACTTTATTACAAGGGATAGGGCGAACAAAATCGGCTAAATACTCTGCCAAATCCAATATAGAACTAGACCAATCACGCCCCAGGTGAGCGCAAAGAAAAATGCGATGCGGATGAATATGCCAAGAGCGCCTAAAATACCCCCAACAATGACTGCCGGAATAATAGTTGATGCAAACCGCGCCCATTTTGGCCATTCATCGGGAATAAACTCCTGAATATTATAGCCGGTAAAGAAAGCAGCCGCGATAAAGACCCAGAAACTCCACACGCCGATTGCATGGAACTCGTATTCCTCTTCATCCATAAAATCATTGCCGACGCGTCTATATGCCATGAATTAGACCTCTTCACGATCCGATAGGGGCTTTAATTCAGACATATTGCGCACAATATTTTCCATGAAGGCATCAAGCCGTGCATTGGCCTCCGCTTCTCGCGGAGCTTTACTGTCTTCTGGAATGGAAGGATGGTGCATAAAAAACTCATGGCTAAATTTCAATATCAGCTCTTGCATGAAGGCCAGATCACGCGCTGTTTTCTTCCGGTGCATGGCTAAAGAGGCCGAGAACTGATTATAAAGCTTCACCAGATCAGCATCACGGTCATTACGGTGTTCAGGAAACATCGCATAGCGAAGGCCGTCATTCACAATCGCAGAAACATTAGGATTATGAGAGACTTTCATCTGCTTTTCCAATGCCTCCCAGACTTCCGCATCAAAATAAACTGTCTTTTGTACTCGTTTGGCTTTGGCCATGCTTATAGCTCCATTTCATTATCATCATCACGCCCGCGTGAGGATTGCTGCCTGTCTTGCTGCTTTTGCTGTTCGGCGGCGCGCATTTCAAATAGCCCGCGCTCGATTTCGCTAAATTGAACCTTTTGCCCTTTTTCAATGTCAGGGGCTTTATCAATCCGCGCCATTTGCAACTCTTTTCCGCGCATCGCAACCGCCCATTTTCCTGTCTCAAGCTCGGTATAGCCAAGATAGGTATAAGCTTGATCGGATGAGACTTTATGATCGTTAAAAGTGAGACCGGCTTTTGTGGCCAAGAATTTACCCTCTTCATGCACTTCCATAACGCTGAGATCACGCATCACTGATTTCTTCATGGCAAAGTCACCGTTAGACTGGATCATTGCTAGCTTATTATCTACGAGCCATTGCTGACGTTTTTGAAGCGCTAATTCCAATGATTGATCGGTAATGCTTCGATCTCCCTTGCTTCTCTTATAAAGCTCTTTATCAAGCCAGGTTTTCTTCTTTGCCTCCACCATATCTTCCGGTGCATGGGATGAGAGAATATCAAGCTTTGGATAGAACCGCTTTTTCTCGCGTGCATTGATTTTGGCAGAGATATCCTTGCCCTTTTCAATCACATCATCAGGAATTTGATAACGCCCCTGCCCTAATTCTGTAGCAGCTTCATTTGCAACCAATGTCTCAATACGTTTGATATGGGATTGCAAGTAAGGCTCTCGCACATCTTCATCAATATAAGACTGCTCTTTTGCGATATAGGCGCGGTGTTTCTCAATATCGTAAACACCCTCATTCTGGGCTGCTATCAGCGCTATATTGTGATCGGCCTTGCCTGTAGAATGATCAAAGGGACGCACACGCACTAACCCGCGCTTATTCACCTCATCATAGTTAAAGGCTTCGCCAACAGGAACGTAATGCTTTCCGCCTGATAAGGATTCAACAACGATATATTTCTTATCTGTTAGCTCATCAGCTGGTCCTTTATCCAAAACGCGCCCTTCAATGACCTGCCCCTCACCGGCCTTTAGAGAATAGATTTCCAGATCATCCAAGCCCTCTACGCGCTCATAAAGCTTTTTAATCACATCATTGCGCGTGGCAATACTGGCCAAGACATCTCTATAACCCTCCTTCAGGGTATAAACGCCCGGAGGATTTTCGACAGCCATGCCGCTTGAGGCCAGATAGCGCAAACGCCCTTTCAGGACTGATTCATAATGCGCCGATTTACCGAAATTATTGTCTTTGCGGACATCGATTGTCTGATCGTCGCCAACCTGTTTTTCAATAAAACGGTCTAAAGAAGTGACCCGCAGCGCGTCAACTTCCTTCTCCAATCCTTTTTGAATGTCTTCGATTGAGCGCTCGCCCAATAACTCGGTTGCAATCTCCTGCGCTCTTGCGCGAATGCCAAAGGCGATATAATCGCGGCCCATCACCAGATCCTCACCGCGCGCGTCTTTGCCCCGAATAATCACATGCGCATGAACATCATCGGTATCATAATGAACTGCCGCCACCCATGAGAGTTTGGTCTTGAGATCGCCTTCGACACGCTTTATGACTTCACGAACATAGCTTCTAAAATCTTCGATCTCATCACCCCGTTCCGGCGAGAGTATCATCCGGAAATGGTGACGATCATTTTTGCATAACTCGAAGAAATCCTGGCGCTCTAATCCCTCATTTTTAGCATCAAAAAGGACAGCTTTTTCACCGTCCTCCCCTGCCCTGTTTCGGCTAATGTAATGGATGTGATGATAGAGATTTTGGCCGCCTGAATTGGCACCCGATCCAACGCCTTTGGTCTTGTTCTTCACCGGATTAATTTTCACCACCACACGCTGCGCCGATGCCAAACCTGCAAATGAATTACCGCGCATCAATCCTGATCTGCGCTTAATCTTTTTCGGCCCTGACTTTACCTCGCCATGACGATTGAGCTTTTTAAAGAACGCTTTTCTTGGGCTATCTCTGGTCACGATCAATGGCCGGGAAACGCCATCGCTCCCCGTAAAATTCTCAGCCCTGATCCGATCTAAAAACATCAACTTCGCTTTCCAAGCTCTCATAAAATCTCAATTTTACGCCCTATTACTATACAACTTATTTAAACTTATTACAAGACTTATAAACGTGCAAATTACACAATAATAACAATAAGTTCGTATAAATATAATTTATATCTTTTATCTTGTATTAGTATAATATCTACCAAAAGTGCATCACTATCACATTTGTACGCTGTCCTATCCGCTCTCAACATATCCTGTCTCCAGCTGGCATTGCTGTAAATTCAAAGCACAAGAAACGCCCTCATCCTTTCCGACAAAAGCGCATTTCGAACAAGAAAAAGCCCCGCTAATTGCGGGGCTGATTTTAGTTAGTTTTGGCGGGACCAGATCAAAATATACTGGTCGTCTTTTTGAACCAGATTGGCGTAAATCGGATTTGGAAATTCCGGCGCATCAATCTGAACGGAGATATATGGATTTTGATTATCGCTAATCTTATTCCACCCTGCCCCTGCTTCGAAGCTTCCGATTTTGGCTCTGAAATCAGGCTTGTTATCATTGGCCTCAGCATCACCGATGGGCTGTAATTTGAGATGAAGATTCAAGGTTGCTGTTTTCAGTTTTCCTTCAAAACTTCCATTCTCTTGTTTTTTCATATTTGCTATAATTGACATTGTATTTTCCTTTTCTTGATTATCACCAAAGCAACACCATATTGCCCTTTTACGATGGCATAAAATTCACTGGCCGGCTTCGACGCGTCACAGAATAAATTTGCTCCCGCGAGGAATTTGAGCGAACGCGAAAAGGGGAAATTTATTCTTGAAGCATAGGCGAAGGCAGGTCAGTTAAATTGCCCAATCTTGAAAGGCATAAGTTTGGTCGATGATTCTTCATAAGGAGAATCGTCAGTATTATTGAGAACTGTAAAAAGCTAGGTTTTGAGTTGAGAGGTGAAATCCATGCTACCATGTAATATAGCAATTAAATAAACAGTTCGGTCTTCGATACGATAAATCAGACTGTGTTCGCCAATTTTGTAAGCTCGATAGATCTGGGAAATATCCGGGCGCACATGACCATATAATTTCGGATTTTCTTCGAGTTTTCGTAAAGCTTCTTTCAGCATCCCTGTATAAACCCAGACCTGCTTTTCACCATAAGTCTTGAGCGTGTATCGCTGAATAGATTTGAAATCTTTTTCTGCGCGCGCAGAAAATTGGATTTGGTAGTTTTCAGACATCTTCTTTCAAAACGTCCTCTGTCATACTATCTAGCATCTTGGGCGAATATTTTTTCGTGCGGCCTGCTTGAATATCGGCTTCTCCTTCCAAAATAGCGCTATGAATAAAAGCCATTTGTTTTGAAGGTGTTTCATTATTCATGTGCAGGCGTAAAGCATCTTTTACCACCTCGGCATATGTGCTGTATAATCCTGAGCCAATTAAACCTTTGACGTAAGATTCATACGGATCACCTAAATCAATATTGGGCATTTTTACCTCCACAAAACAGTTTTAAAGCATAAATAATACAATAACTGTATCATATATGCATAATTTTTCAAGTTTTTTCGAGCGTGTCCCTGTAAACATCGTTCCAGTCCTGCCCTACTAGGCATGGCCTGTGCGTTTCACACAGTCCTTCAAAACCTGACGCCTCCACGGCTTCAAGAATGCGTTTTTCAAATTTATCGCCGCCTTGGTCATGGTCGGGAATGATGATGATATGTTCCAGAGCGTCAAAATCGCGGATAAAAGCCGTAATAATTTCTCCCTGCTCTGGCGATAACCCGCCGCCTGTAGCAGCATAGACAGCTTTTTCTCTACGATATAGCGCATGATAACTTAAAGAATCTATGACGGCTTCTGCCAAAATCAGCGTATTGTCATCCTTGAAAACATATGATCGCCAAAGAGTTTTTTCGCTTCCTCTGACAAACAGGGCTTTGTCATGGTTTTTCAATTCAAGGCCGCAAACCTGTCCGCCCTTAAAATGCGGAAATACAGCGTTCTGATAGCGGTCGGCAAAAATACGTCCAGCAAAGCGTCTATCTATTAATAGGGCATCTGTAAGCCCTCTACTGGCCAAATAACGATGCTTATCGACAGGTTTTAGAGATTTGAAAATTCCCTCGATACGGGCGAGGTCATAATCCTGTGAGGCAACCTCGCGCACATAATTTTTTGCATTTGGCAATGAGATGCCGCCGCCAATCCAGTTTTGAAGGTCACGGCCTATTTCGCCAATGCTTTTATGAGTGCGCTTTTCTGCAAAGTCGATAATTGTGCCATTGTCATTATCGTCTGTGACTGAAAAGTAAACCCAAAGATTGCCACGCCTTGAAATTATGACTTTATCACTGTCTTTTCGCATGGCTATGGATGAGCGTGTGCTTTTCTTACGGTCTATCTCATAGCCTAGATGCGCGGCATACTGGGTCAAGTTTATCTCTGTTTTGAATTTTGAATAATCAAGCTGTGTCATATCCTGCCCTCCCCTTAATATTCTGTGGGGAGCAACAAGACATTATTCACACAATAGAACTTGATGCTGGTAAGCGGAAAATCAGTGTAGAGAATGCTCTCAGAATACAGCTCGTTATAATTGCCATCTGTGCAAATAAGCCTGGCGCCATGCCCTTCTGCATTCTTATTCAGCTCCCAACTACAAAAATCCTCACCTGATAATTTTGGGACACTGGCATGACAGGCAAAAATTTTATCCAAAAGCCAATAGGCTTCACCATGTTCTGCAACATATTGCACGCCTTCAGTATAAAGATAGGTTCTAAAAGCGGGGTGTCTGTACCAGACTTCTGTGCCGTAAAAATTGGCTAAATCCTGCTCGCGCAGCTTGTTGCGTTGGTTGCCGTTAAGTGATTGTGTTTGTTGGTCTGTCATAGCGAACTCCTTTTCCTTTTAAATTGCGCCTCGAAACATACTTTTTTCGAGGCGACAGGAATCTGTCGCTTGAAGCGGGAGGAGATTGTCATGACCCGGCCTTGCTGGAGGGGGATCACCCACCTTGCACAAGTCGAAGACGCGGAAAGGTGGGGATACCGGCAAGGCAGCCGAAGGTGAGCGTCAGCGAAGGTCTTGATAATCGGGCCGAAGCGGCCTCTTTAAATACAAATGACCATTCCTATCAGGAATGGCCTTGCCATGATCGCGTTAGGGATCGTTACCCGTATGGGCCGAAACTCGGGCAACCGAGGTTCGGTGAACTTAGCAGCCCGAAGTGGCCTCGGCCGCTTGGGGCTGGTTAGTGAATAGAGCCTGACCTTGGGCTTGTCAAAGCACAAGGGAACGCCCTGACCCTAGCGGGTCTTACGGGCATCTACCAGATCGGCTTCATCAATTTCAAAGCCCAAAGCTTTTAAACCGCGCATTACGATAACACCTTGGGGTTCCCTACTCTCTTTGGTCGCATCCCATAGAAGATCCCAAACATATTCCGGCATCGATAAAGAGGATTTCTTGCGCTTCTTGGTCGCATCCTTCTTTTTTTCCACTTTCAGGCTTGGATAATCCTTTGCCCCTTCTGATAAGCGCTTTTTCAGCTCGTCCGCGTTACGGTTTTCCGTGCCGACATTCGGAAGATTCTTTAAACTTGGTTTTGCCATGATAGTCCCTTTCATAAATGATTAAATAGAGAAGTACAGAAGTAAAGACTTCTCTACTTATGCCGCTTGTTTTTGCAGCTTGGCTTCCTCTTTCAAAACTTTATCGATTTCCTTGCCCAGATTTGTAAAGTCTTCAGCAGCAGGACTTTTAGGTTCTGTGCGCATGACGGTAGTACCGTAGAAACGCGCCTGTTTATGGGCTTCGCGTTGTCCGATAGTCGTGCGGAAGATTTTGATATTATTGATTTCCTCAAACTGCTTGGCGGCGTGTTCCAAAACAATCGTGCCTTTGCGTGTTTGAGACAGCAGGACGCGGTATTTAATATCGCGCTTGGCAAGCTTCCCTGCACTTTTAACAGCCTCGATTGTATTGATAGCTTCATCGATATCATCCTCTGAAGGCTGCGCGGGAACAATAACCAGATCGGCAATACCGGCCGCATATAAAAGCGCCCTACTCCGCACACCGGCTACATCAATCAAAACAATGTCGTGTTCCTGCGCGGCCGCTTCCGCAGCATCGATAATCTGCTCTTCATCCTCTAAGGTTTGCAAGCTTACCCCTGCAAAAGCGTCATCGAAGGCTTTCTTATTGTACCATTTGGAAAGATTTTTGTTCGGGTCAGAGTCGAGCATGGCGACTTTCTTACCCTTTAAAGCCCAATAATCGGCGAGGTTGGCAACAGTATTGGTTTTGCCAGGGCCGCCTTTTGAGCTGGATATAGCGATAATATATGACATTTTTAGCTCCTTGAACAAAGGTGTGAAGTAGTGACTTATTCTTGACGGTAAGTCGGCAGGTGTTCTCGTGAAGAGTTAATGACTTACCATTTAGAGTATATAGTGACTTACCATCTTCGTAAAGTACCTTTCTAATGATTTAGAGAAGTAACGATTTACCGTCTTAATAATATATAGAAGAGTGTAAGTTGGGCTTTACCGTTTACGGTATTTCTTTATCTCTTTACTTACACTCTTACTCTTTTATATGTGCTGATGTAGAGAAAACCCTACTTACTCCTTTTTCAAAACCGTCTCATTATGAGCAATGACAGTATAGAATTCACCTGTCGGGGCGTCATGGTGATAAAGCGTATAATCCAGAGCTTTTATCTCAGGGTCATACGTTCCACGAAACGTCCATTCTGATGTTTTGGGAAAGGCTTTTTCTATATAGCCTTCTGCACTGTCGGCCTTGATGTCCGCATGGCCAGATAAATGTCTCCAGCCCATATTACGGCCTTCAACATAGAAAAAGCCTTCGGGCGATATGTCGTCCAGTATAGCTTTCAACTGTTCTTTGAAATCATCGAATTCCCATTGCATAACATCCGTATCGGATAGTGCCATGGAAAAAGCTTCTTCTTCGGTTTCAGAAATTTCGGAGGCCAAGAATTCGGCGGCTCGGGCGTTTGCGATCTCAGTTTCATCCCATGTAAGTGTTTGTGCTTGTTGCATAGTGTATTCCTTTTTTAAAAATTGAGAGTAGGGGGCTTAGACAAGATATTGGCCATTCGGGGCATTCAGCGCGGCGGGTATGAATTCCCACCAAGCCAGATATCCTGCGCCGTTCAATACATCGACTTGGTGTTTACAGTCTTCGCGGTTGTTCCAGATTGAATGTGTTTTTTACCTGATTGCGTGTCAATAAATACGAGATAAGTCATAATTTGCTCCTCATTAAAGGGGCAGGGGGCTTTTCCCTGCCTTCTATCTTGGGTTAATCTTGATTGGTGAAAGAAAAGAGATAATCAGCGGCTTTTTGTGCCTGTGAGCTGGCCGAAAAGATAAACTTCTTGTCGTCCTTCAAGGCTTTCAGCCAGTTTTGTATATAAATGGCGTGGTCTTCTCTGGTGCTTGACTCTACGCCTGTAGATGCACAAAGCATGGCGGCGCCAAGTTCTGCGACCAATTCCTCGAAAGCATAGTCTTTTGAAGCAAATTTATGCTTCTGCTCACGGTTCAGGCGTTTCTGCGCTCCTGTCCAGTGGACAAGCTCGTGAAATGCCGTGCTGTAGTAATTCTGCGTAGCTGTAGAGCCGCACGTATCCTTGAAAAATTCAGGGCTGGGCAGGTTGATAAAGTCCTCTAATACGCTGTAATAGGCGCGGCGTTCATCAAAACGAATATCTGCGCCTGATGCGTCAATCAAGTGATCAGCGGCTGAAATAGCCTGAATATCGTTTGGTTCAAAATCATCTTGGGGTAGGGTGAAGCCGTCCACCTGATCGGCATTAAAGACAGTTGAATATTTGGCAAACATAACTTGTTCGCGCTGTTCATTATCTTGTGTTGGCTCGACTTCAATAGATTTCCAAAAAACAATCTGGCGGCCTTTCTCGCCCTTTTTGACCTGTGCGCCCATGTCCTGCCATTGTTTATAAGTCGCCCATGTTCCGCTTGAATAGGCGCTTTTCATCTGGTGCGCCCAAAGTAATGGCACATTGATGCCATGATAATAATTTCCAGTTCGGGCATTTTGGGGAACAATCGAACAGCCATGCCAAGGCAATTCAAAATCCCCTGATAAGCCTTGTTCCAGAGCTTCAATGATTGTGTCAGTAACAGATTGGTAAATATCGGTGCGTTTCATCTTCTTTTCTCCTTAAAATGTGTGTTGCACTTCTTTCCTAGAAGTGCCGTGAAACGGCTTTGGAAGCGGCTGGAGCGGTCACGACCCACAAAAACGGAGGGGGATCACCCACCTTGCACAAGTCGAAGACGCGGAAAGGTGGGGATACCGTTTTTGTGCGCTTTAGCGGCCCGAAGGGAGGTCTTGACGGATACAGCCAAGACTAAAAGAGACGGCCATGCTGCCTGAGAAAGGCAAGCGTGGCCGGTGTCCAAGAAGCGTCGAAAGTCTCCATAGACAGGCTATTGCAACGCTCCACATGGGCGGGGATTCCTGCAAATGTCAGTTGCAAAAAGCACATATGATACGCAATTTGACTGATATCCTGAGCGCTTACGAGTAAATGGGAGGAGGGGTCATAACCCATTTCTGCAATAACCTTAGCCGCCGCTAATATCATCCCGCCTGCGCCTGATGCAGGCTCATTCAGCGTTATAAAGCCTTTTTCCTTAATGGCGGTCTCTGCCCCCTGTAATCCAATCACAGCCATCATTCGAGAGACAGGCATCGGCGTAAAAAACTGACCTGTTTTAGCATCAAGTGCATTTAATTCAGCAGCGGCCTGTCCGAGAAAGTCTTGTCCGTCCATCACACCGCGCCAAACCATAGCCATAAGACGGGGATATGCTCTAATCGTGTCTTTATCACGATATGTTTGAACGATATTCATATAACGCTCTTCAAGGTTTTCGGCGCGATCTGGGGATGCTGTCAATTTTGCATAGGCGCAAAAGGCCAGTTCACAAAAATCCCTGAATTTTTCGGATGAAGATTTTGAAGGGTCTAAACGTGATAAGTCTCTAATAAATTCTTGAATGCTCATGGTGAATTCCTAAAAAAGAAAAGCCGCCCGATATTTCGGGCGGCAAATTGGTAGAATTAAGCGGCCTCTTTGAAATCCTCGGCTGTATCGTCCAAGGTTTCATCCTGCTCGACCTGCTTCACATCAGGGTCAATCGCAGGGAAAGCCATAGCTTCTGGAATCCAGAATGTTGCTTTCAATTCGTCTTCACTGGGGCTTTCAAGTGTAAGAACGTGCTGAAAATGTTTGCTCATTGAGGTCACAAGTTCTTTTTTCTTATATCCTGCAACATTGCCGAATTTCTGAAAGCACCCTGCCTCGGTAACAATCTGCTGTAATTGCACCTTGTTACGGCGTTTCAAAAAGGCTTCATCTGGTCGCCAGTAATTCCGCATATCAACACGCAAATCCTGGGCAACCTGATTGAAGATGCTGCCTTCATAAGTATCAAGCTGATCACAGAATAATTGCCCGAATTCCAAGGCATCCAGTGTCACCAAAAGGCTTTCTAAAACATCATCCGATAAGTCTTTGACAGCTTTATAGGCATCTTCTAGGTCATAGTTGAAAAGATAACCCAAATCGCGCCATGTAGCGTCTTCGGAGTCATGGCCGAAATGCGCCAATAAAGCCTTTGCCTGTTCATTGATAATTGCGAGGGCAGGGGAGGTTGTCTCTTCCTGCTCGAAATAGGACAGACAATCATGGTTTTTGAAACGATATAGCTTGTTTGCGACAGCAAGCTGTTTCGCAACCCTTGGGTTTTCAATCAAAGCCGATTGAACCGCGATACTTTTATGCATGGCCATATAACGGCGTAGCGGAGTAGGGTAAGTGGCTTTAGGCTTCACTTTAAGGCTATTTGCTGTACCTTCATCAGCCTTGGTTTTGATAAGCCCTTCATGGACTTCAACAGCACCGCTTGCCGATAACGAGACAATAACGCCTCCTGTCTCACCTTCTTCGGCGCGGCCATACTGCCAAGCACTGAAATAGCCCTCAACAAATTCCACCCAATCGACTTTCTCACGATAGGATTCTACCAGTTCTTCTGCCGCTTGCTTTTGCAGTTCAAAGAATTGCTCTGCATCATTGAAATAGGTGCTATCGTCCTCACCTAAAAGGTCGGTTGTATACTCACCTGTGTAAAGCTCACGCTCAAAAATAGCCATAGAGAGGGTCGGAAGATCGCCCAAAATACGGTCTTTGATATCCTCGGCATCCCAATAACCTGATTTTGCCATGTTAAGACAGCGTTCCTGTTCCTCAAAAGTCCCAATACTCAAGGCTTCTGCCTGTGAGAGAGTGATTTCACCTGTCTCAAGACATTCTTTGACTGTCTCACTTAACTGCATGAGAACAAGGCGGCGTCTGACAGTGTGTGCGCTTAATCCTGTTTGAGCGACAATATCATCAAGTTTTTCACCGTCCTGAACCAGTTTTGTTAGCGCTTGTGCTTCCTCCAATGGTGTAAGGTCTTGCCTTTGGATGTTTTCCATTGTGGCAATTCGCAAAGCCGTATCGGCATCGAGGTCGTCTTTAATTTCAACAGTAACCTCGTAATCTTTCGGCAAATCGCCATTTTCAACCAAATGGCTTATAGCCCGAAAACGGCGTTCACCGCAGATAATAGGGTGTAATTTCTTTTTACCTTTGGCTTTTCCGACAATCAAATTTTGAAGCAAACCGTCCGTTTTAATGGATTGAGCCAAGCCCAGAATTGAGTCTCCATCAAAGGCTTTGCGAGGGTTAGCATCCGAAACCTGAATTTTCGTGATTGGTAGTTTTGTGTAAGTCATAGTTTTTTCCTTTCGCTGATTTAGTTAAAAGTGCGTGTTGCACTTCTTTCCTATGAGCCGCGTAGCGGCACGAAAGCGGGGGAGATTTAACCATGACCCGGACTTGCCGGAGGGGGATCACCCGCCTTGCACAAGGCGAAGCCGCGGAAAGGTGGGGATACCGGCAAGTCAGCCGAAGGTGAGCGTCAGCGAAGGTCTTGTTAAATCGGCCCGAAGGGGGCTAATTAAAACCTATCGAAACCCTTGCTATACATAGATTATTAACTAATTGAATGTAAGATTAATATATATTATTATCTTACATATTGAGGTAATACAAATGCTATCTACAGCGCAAAAAATTATGAACAGAATTAAGCGGAAAGGCCGTGGATGGGTCTTTACGCCGCAGGATTTTGTCGATTTAGCATCACGCAGTAATGTGGATGTGATTTTATACCGTCTTGTTCAGGATGGTGATATTCGCCGTATTCAGCGCGGATTATATGATTTTCCAAAGATTGATGCCCGCCTTGGTATCTTATCACCAGATGTAAAAGGGATCGCTCAAGCGGTTGCGCGCTAATCTGGCGATAGTATCGCCCAATCCGGTGCGGCCGCAGCCAACCTTTTGGGCCTAAGTACACAAGTCCCTGGCAAGATCGTGTATTCTACAACAGGCAAGAGCAAAAGCATTCCAGTGAAAAACCGCTCAATTCAGCTTGTTTCCTCTCATATTCCAGCCGCTTTGCATCATCTGGACGATCCCGTAACCCTGACACTGCAAGCCCTCGATTATCTGGGCAAAAAGCATGTAACCAAGACAATGATCAAAAAATGTGCAAGCATTCTGTCCGATACGGATAAAAACAGAATCAGGCACAATATCCGCTATATTAAAAATGCGTGGCTATCAGATGTCGCGCGGCAACTATGCTATTAAACCCCAAAAATTCAAATTATTTCTTTCTTAAACCCCAAAAATTCAATAAACTCGGCAAATAAGGATTTTAAATGCCCACTTTTTTTGATGAACTGCCTGAAATATTTGTCTCCAATACCGAAATTTCGGCATTGGTAAGCGAAGCTGTGAAATCAGGAAAACTGCGAAAACTCGGCTCAAGGCTTTACACAAAGAATCTGGAAGAGGCGCCGGAAAGTATCGTAAGACGAAATTGGTATTTTTTGCTCAAGGATTATTACCCCGATGCTCTGATTGCCGACCGCACCGCCATAGAAAATCAGCCTTCTACGGATGGCTCGGTGTTTATCGTTTCGAAGAAAAAACGAGAAACCGCTCTACCAGGAATTACTTTCAAACCAAGACCAGGAGTAGGGGGCTTGGAAACAGACAAGCCTTTTTTAGGCGGGGTTCATCTATCCTCAACCGGCCGGGCTTATCTTGAAAATATGCGCGTATCCCGCGCGCGCGGGGGCGATACCTCCCGCACCTTGTCCCGAAAAGAAATTGAAGAACGCCTTGACCGCATCTTGCGACAAAGCGGTCATGCCGGAGTGAATGCTATTCGGGATGAAGCCCGCACATTGACTAAAAAGCTGGACGCGGAAAAAGAATTTAAGGAACTGGACGAGCTGATCGGATCACTGCTTGGAACGCGCGACGCAGAAATGAAAAGTGATCTTGGTAAAGCCCGTAAAGGGGGGATGCCCTTTGACCCTGTCAGGCTGGAAAAATTCATCAAATTGTTTGAAGCCTTAAAAGCCTCAGCCCCGATACACCGCCGCGCGCGCGAAACTACTTCACAGGCCAACACCAATTTGTCCTTTTTTGAGGCTTATTTCTCCAACTTCATTGAGGGCACAGAATTTGAAATTAATGAAGCCGTTGATATTGTCTTCAACGGTCGCATCCCGAATGATCGGCCGGAAGACGCCCATGATGTTTTAGGAACATTCAGGATTGTTTCCGATACTACGGAAATGAGCAGATTACCTGGTTCAGCGGAAGAATTATCTCAATTACTAAAAAGCCGTCACGAGGTTTTTATGGAACTCCGTCCTGATAAACATCCCGGTGCATATAAAATCAAAAATAATCAGGCTGGTTCAAGCCTCTTTGTTGCCCCTGAACTGGTAGAAGGCACACTAGAAAAAGGGTTCGAGATATACCAATCACTAAACGTGCCTCTTTACCGGGCTATTTTTATGATGTTCTTGATTAGCGAGATACACCCTTTTACAGATGGTAACGGGCGCGCGGCGCGGATTATGATGAACGCGGAGCTGGTTGCGGCCGATGAAGAAAAAATAATTATTCCAACAGTCTATAGAAGCAATTATCTCTCTTCACTCAAGGCGCTGACCCATAACGGCCTAACAGATCCGCTGATACGAACACTCGACTTTGCTCAAAAATATACAAGAAGCCTTGATTGGCATAATTTTGAAGAAGCGCGACACCAGCTCACCGAAACAAATGCTTTCATGGATCCAAATGAAGCCGATGAAACCGGCGTGAGACTGAAACTTTATCAGGAAAGATAACCGCTGGCATATCAATTTGTATTGCATCCTTCTTATTTTGAAAGACACGTATTTAATCTTGAAGTCTTTTGTAAGCCTGAATTACAAGTTTCTTTGCTTAGCCTCAAAGCATAAAATTAACTTACAGGTTATTTTTTCGACAGATTTATTAATCTATAGGTTAATTTAAAGCCAAAGATTGCTCACAGGCACTGCCCATAGATTTTGGCCAAACGGAACAACATCACGACCACGATACAAGACTATTCCGCATATGAAATCATGACCTGCTAAACGCTGAAGCTCTTCCAGACCTTTAAAATCAGCTTTTGAGACACTATCGCGCTGTTTAACCTCAACCGCAGCTAATTGCCCGTTGGATTTTTCCAAGACAAAATCAACTTCCTTATTATCACTGGTTCTGAAATGGTATAAATCCATCTTCTCATTTTGAAATGTCATAAGCTTGAGAAGTTCGGTTGCAACAAAATTCTCAAGGACATGCCCAAAAAGCTCCGGCCTGTTTTTCTCAAGATCGCTGAGCTCATACTGTATGAGATGGCATAAGAGCAAAGTATCGTTCATATAACCTTTTGGGGATTTGACGAGACGTTTTCCAATATTGCGCGACCAGGGCGCCAGCTCGAAAGTCAGAAACAGCATTTTAAGCAAGGTTTTGTAATTCCGTGATGTCACAGGATTTAAACCGGCATCCCTTGCAATATCAGCATCATTAACCAAACCGCCGGCACGATTGGCCAAAATGCGAAGCAAATTAGGTAGCGTGCTTAATTTTTCAATTTCAGCGAGAGCGCGGACATCTCGTTGTAAAATAGTGGTCAGATAACCATCAAACCAGGTTGTACGCTCAAGTTTTTGTGAACCTGAAATTTCGGGATAGGTCGCTAGGCGCATAACCTCGGCCAGTTTATATTTGGCAGAGTCTGGCTCAAATTCTTTGTTAAAAAGCTTTTCGATAAAATTACCGTCGCCGGCCAAGGCTTCTGACGCGGCCAAGGGATAGAGCGTTAAAACGCTCATACGACCAACCAAAGGATCTGATAATTTCGGCAAGGCCATAATATTGGCTGATCCGGTGAGCAGAAAACGCCCTTTGAGTTTTGGTTGTTCCAGTCTCAATTCATCCACGACAATTTTTAAGGCTCTGAAAATCTCCGGAACAAGCTGAACTTCATCAATGATTAAGGCACCTTTACGCTCTTTCAAATAGCTCTCAGGAGAGTTGGCGGCGGCGGCCATTTGTGTTGTACTGTCAAAAGTCACATATTCGGCTGGGTAATCTTTCTTGGCAATGGATTGTACCAATGTGCTCTTGCCAGCCTGTCGCGGACCATTTAAAAACACGACAGGGCTGACATTTAATGCCTTTAGAAGTCTATGTCGTGTGTGTCTTTTGATATGTGACATTGAATTTTCAAATCCTGTAGTTATAAATCCATCTTTTATAAATTATAAAACAAACTTTTATATTTGCAAAATGGTTTATTATTTCTCAAGTAGCACTCGATCTGGGCGTCTTCAGCGTAACATGACACGGTTTTTATGGCTGAAGGACACGAGAGAAGCCAATATTAGCGTTTATTTTGCTTTCTCCATTGATAAGGCTCTGTAAAAGTCCCTTGCCAAAGGCCTTTCTGCGCTGATTTCGCCGCACGCTCATCAGATTTATAAAACCCATCACTGAAATAGGTATAATCAATCGCATGGCCGGCTTTAACAATCTCACCGGCAATATCGGTACCATCAAGGAAGCATTTCGCTACAATACGGCTCTCTCGCTTGGCGGCTTTCATGATATTGCATGAGACACAGCCAAATTTTCAAAAAATTGGCGCGCCTGCTTACCACACTGATATTCTTGGCCTGCCGCATCTGTGCAATTTTGGTAGTATTCCGGTGCATCAATGCCCCACAGCCTTACTTTTTGGCCACGAATTGTGAAGCTGTCGCCATCCGTAAAATGATCAATGACAACGGAAAGCTGATTTTGTGCCTGCCCATCATGCGCGGCAAAAACCAAGGCCAAGATAACCAGACCGCAAACCGAGAGCAGGGGAATGATTTTATGCATCTTTACTTTCCTCGCTTCGTTTTAAAAGCCCGAAAATCGAGCCTTGTAGGTTCAATTCGCCTTTCTGGGCACGAACGGTCATTTCTCGCAAATATCCGCCGGGGCTTCTGATCGGATTGGACGAATCCTGCATTTTTTGATCAATAATCATGATGCAAATTGTAGCACCAGTCCGGCCCAATGTTGAACAAGCCTCCCACCACGCAGATTTGTGGATGCCCAAAGTGGGAAGAAGCCCATGAGCTGCATCAGTTAGATCCTGCCAGGACAATGGTCGCTCATGCAAAGGTATCCTTTCTTTAAAACGATCGGAACAAGCATTGAGAACCTGTTTCCATGTAATTTTGCTGATAGTTTCAGCTATTTTATTGGATTCAGCTTCTTGCTCTTTAGCGATATCTCCACATGCTGTATGTTTGTTATTGGTCTCAGTAGAACCCGCTACGCCTTCCTGAAGGCTAATACCGGAACGGTTACTGTAATCTAATTTATTAGATGTTTGAAAGTTTGTACATTGTATGTGGGGGAAATCAGTTTCGTCCGTGGCGGAAGTATCACAAGAAAAAGAAGACTTATCCTCAGCTTGAGCAACCCCTTCCAAAGCTTGATACATAGCTTCATATAGCGCTTTATGCTCACCAAGAAGATCATCTAGATCACTTTGGGCATGATAGGTGCGGATAGAAAATGATATTTTCTCATATTCGTAAGTGATATGAAGCAGCATCTCATCGAGCTCATCGTAATGGCCGGCCTCAGCGATCAAAGCCCTTATCCGCGCTCTATAAGCCGAAATTTTACGCTTGGTTTCGTTCCATTTGGCTTTAGCTGCTTGCTTTGCGGCCACCTTTGCCTCCAGAACTGGCATCAAAGAGGCAAGGGGAGATAAATCAACACCAAACGCATACTGAATTTCTCGTGTCTCACGATCTCTCATGCCATAGCGTTTGAAATTACCTGAATCCTGCCAGCTAAGCGCCCCAAGTGCATGAAGAGCTTTCTCACGGTTTCTCACTTGTCTCTCTGAGATGTCCAGATCTTGTGCAGTTGTGGTAACGCTCTGGTAATTGATCGGCTGAGAGCCTTCTTTCCAGTCGGCTTCATCTGTTCGGATCACATAATACTCTAAAAGCTCAACCAATTCGGCAGAAAACCCTGCGTCCTTACCGGCCATCTTTACGAGTTTAAGGGCTTTGAAGCGATCAACATCTTCTTCAAGGCCAATATATTCATCCAAATCCTGTAAGCCGGCCCGAAATTTGGGTGAGCTTAACCGTCCGCCAAATGCACTTGGCGAGTTAATATCTACTATCTGCATGTTTCATCTAAGCTATTAGAAACCCCTGAATTAAGGCCGCAAAAAAGGGTCGCGAAAAAACACTTTTTTTCACTTGCGTCCTGATTCGTTCAGCGGTATATTGAATGTACGAAATAAGAATATATCGCTGATTTATTTAGCTAGACCGCTGCGCCAACAGCGGTTTTTGCTTATCTGGGTTCTAAATTATGCTTCTCCTTTCTTATTATGGGTTCAACGGTTAAAATTGCCCTGGTAGTGACGGCTTGCACCGCCTAGGGCGGGACATAATTGCAATTACCGGATGGCAACTGCGGTGCCAGATATCCAAAATCATTAAATGATTCTGAATCTCTTATAAAAAATCTATCATACTGTCTCATTATCCACAATGTAACATTCTCATTAGACACTATAAGACAGGCGTGAATTATCTTATAACTCCTCTATAATCGTTACTGAGCAATGGTTTTTGTTCCTCTGAAAATAATGAGACTATTTTGAAACTACTTTGTACACAGTCTCATGTGGATAAGTAAGACAGTTTTGGACAGCCTAATTTGACTCACAATGCGAATCTGATTTTTGGTATTAGGGATTTTTTTCTTAGAAAAATTCTTTATACTTTGAGAAAGTAATAACAATGTCGCAGGGATGTCTCATGCGACGAGGTGAGAAAATGAGTTCAAATAAAGTTTCTGTTTCCGTAGCAGCCAAGATGGCAGGGGTTTCCCGCGCTACCTTCTATCGACATATTGATGAAAAATCCATATCTACCGAACAAGACGACAAGGGTAACAAAGTCATAGATGTTGCTGAACTGGTACGTGTCTATGGGAATCAACTCAAAACATTGGAAGATGTTGAGAAGGCCGAGAAAGCCAAAAAGAAAAAAGGTGAGACAGGGCAAGACAGTGAAATTGTCTCAACAGAACTAGAGCTGATGCGCGAAAAACTTAAGAATCTTGAGACAGAGCGCGAAAGAGAGAGGAAACAATTATCTGACCAGATCGGGGACCTGCGTTCGCGGCTTGAAAAAACTGAAGAACAGCGCATCAAAGCTGAGGAGCAAAAAGACCGTCTTACCCTCATGCTGACAGATCAGAGATCTGATAAAGAAAAAATTGAAGAAAAAGAAAAATCGCAGGAGAAAAAATTCAGCGACCTAGAGGCGACAATTCAGGAACTGAAAAGCCAGCAAGAAAAACTACTCAACAATGAAAAGAAGGGCTTTTTCGCTCGTCTATTCGGAACATAATAAAGGAACCAAGTAGATGTACGATAATAGCTCCAGTAAGGCTGAGAATAGAGAGCTTAAAGCATGGTATAACCTTGTTAAGGAAGGTAACATCAAATTACCTCGCTTTCAAAGAGGCGAAGCTTGGGACAAAAACAGAATAACCAGTTTTTTGAACACTATTGTAACTAATCTGCCAGTAGGCATTACGCTTGTATTGCATGTAGATTTTAATAAAGAACAATTTGTTTCCAGATTTATTGAAACAGCTGAAAAAGAAGGCAGTCCAAGAGTTACTGAACATTTGCTTGATGGTCAGCAACGGATTACAGCTTTGTGGCGCTCAATGAACGATAATTATGAGTATGAAAGCTATTTTGTTTACATACCTGACTATGATTTAGAAAACCAAGAACCTGATAATGAGATCCAGGTCATAAATGTCTCAAGATATTATAAAGGCGATCAGCGTTATCCTTTATGGGCTAATGATCCCGAAAAAAGTTTTGAAAAAGGCTTGTTTCCCCTAACACTTTTCCGGCCGGAAGAGATCACTACAGAAATGACAAACTGGATTGATCAAGCTACGGCAAAGTTCCTTGATGAAGAAAAAGGAATTAGTACGAAAGATTATATAAGCCTTCGCAGTAAGTTGGAAAGGCAGATAAATAGCTTAAGGGAAACCATTGCTCATTATAACCTTCCGTATTTATCATTGCCCCCGAGCACAGAAAAGGCAGTAGCATTAAAAGTGTTTACTGACATGAACACAAATAGCAAACCGCTCTCACAATTTGATATTATCAAAGCTCAGGTTGAACAAGCTACCGGTGAGTCATTAGATGACATGCTTAAAGACCTTGATAGTAAACATCCAAAAATCAAAAGATATTTTGATATCGGCGACCTTGCTTTATCAGCTTCAGCCCTTCTTCAAGGCAAAGTACCCAACAAAAACGGTATATTTTCCACTGATCTTGAAAAAATGATCAAGGATTGGCCCCTATTGGAGCGCTGTCTTGGCAATATGGCCAATTTAATGGAGGCTAACGGCATATATGATAGAGAAAGACTACCAACAAATGCCGTATTAGGTGTCGTCACAGCCTGCTATGCTGATATTCCGGATTTCGGTGATAAACGTGGCTTTTGTGAAACTATCCTTAAAAAATATATATGGTCAGCATTCTTTACTGATAGATACGAAAATTCTGCGGCAACACGTGCACACTCTGATTGTGTCGCATTAAAGAAAATACTTTCGCGCCCAGAACTCGACACAACGTCTGATCCTGCTTATCAGGAAGTACCGATTTTTGATAGAAAACAGTACCCTTTGCCCGATATGGAACAATTACTTGCGGTCGGCTGGCCTAAGCGTGCCAATATAAGGGCACGTGCAATTTTAGCTGTTTCAACTCTTTTAGGTGCGTATGATTTTGCAGACGGCCAAAAGATAACGCCTCAAAATATAGTGGATAGGCATTATCATCACATTTTCCCTTTGTCATTACTCAAAGAATCTGGATTGAAAAAAGAGCGCTATGATGTTGCTCTGAACTGCTCATTAATCACTGGTAATACTAATCAAGAAATAGGTCGTAAAGATCCATATGATTATCTGGTTGATCGTTATAAATGGGCCAGTAAGGATATTGTTCAAGATCGTTTATACAGCCATTTAATTCCTATTTCAGAGCTAAAAACGGGATCATATATTGATTTGGAAGATGATATTAAAGCAAACAAAATCCAAAAAGACTTTGAAAGCTTTTTATATGCTCGTGCAGCTCTAATTCAAAAAGCGATTGAGAAGCTTGTATCAGGCCAAGATATAAGTGCTTACGCTTTGATGAATGAAGAAAAGAAAGACAAAGCAGAAATAATAAGAGAATTAATAGCTGCTAATGAGAACAAAGAACTCGAATACAAATCAACTCTTAGAAAGTGTTTGAATGATCAAATTCCGCAAAATGTACTTGAACACGAAGTCTTAAAAAATATAGCCGGATTTATGAATTCAAATGGAGGCAAGCTTATAATTGGTTACAATGAGAGATCTAAAGAAATTATTGGCTTGGAAAGATGCTCTGCTCCCTAAAAATCGGACCATTTATAGTGAGAAAAATTCTTTAATTTGTTAAACAACGAAGAAAGGAATTTTTGATGAAACGAAACAAATTTACAG
>MDTF01007012.1_pt1 | contig 47981 bp, 46 predicted proteins | sample 811191 | NCBI WGS metagenome assembly MDTF01 (sample SAMN05326649, study PRJNA326480) | marine metagenome | isolation source: seawater | place: Southern Ocean | collected 2011 | reverse complement strand
GCAATAATTTCTACATATTCTTTTATGGTTTTCTCGTAGCCGCTTCCTATGTTTATTATAGTATGTTTAGTTTTATTCTTTAGAAAAAAAATACATGCATTTGCCACATCATCAACATAAGTTAACTCACGCTTAGGTTTGCCACTTCCCCAGAATGTTATCTTTTTGCTGTTTATCTTAGATAAATATATTTTTTTAATCACAGCTGGTAAGAAATGTGAATTCTCTAAATTATAATTATCATTGGGTCCAAATAAATTAGACGGCATTAAACATTTATATCTTGTATTAAATTGTAAATTATAACTTTCACATAATTTAATCCCTGCAATTTTTGCAATGGCATAATATTCATTTGTGGGTTCTAAATCACCAGATAATAAATATTTTTCTTTAATTGGTTGTTTTGAATATTTTGGATAAATGCAGCTAGATCCCAAAAAAATTAAATCTCTAGTTTTGGCTAAAAAAGCGCCTTTTATAATATTATTTTGTATAGACAAATTTTCATACATAAAATCTGATTTAAATTGACTATTTGCTTTAATGCCTCCAACTTTTGCAGCACAAATAATTACTCCATCAGGTTTTATTTTATTTAGATAATCAAAAACTTTTTTTTGATTAGTTAAATCTAATTCTTTTCTAGTTTTTATGTATAATTTTTTAAAGCCTTTTTTCTTCAAAATCCTTAGAACAGATGATCCTACCAAGCCAGTGTGGCCAGCTATAAAAATTTTGGACTTTTTATTTATCATTTTTTAATTCAAATCTAATCATTTCTTTGATTAATAAATTAATATCTGTTTTAGGTTTCCAATTTAATTTTAGTCTAGCTTTTGAAAAATCTCCTTTTAAAGATTCCACTTCAGTTGGTCTAAAATACTTTTTATCAATTTCAATAATTGCTTTATTATTCCAATAAGCCTTTTCTCTTAGCCCTTTTCCTCTCCACTCAATCTTCATTCCTAATTGATTAACTGTTAGGTTTATAAATTGCTTTACTGTATATTGTTTACCAGTAGCAATTACATAGTCATCTGGTTCATTCATTTGTAACATTTTCCACATCGCTTCAACATAATCTCTAGCATGACCCCAATCTCTTTTAGAATAAATATTTCCTAAAAATAATTTTTTTTCTTTATTGTTATAAATTTTACATAAAGCAGTAATAATTTTTTTTGTTACAAATGTTTCTCCACGAATTGGACTTTCATGATTAAATAATATTCCATTACAGGCAAATATATTATATGCTTCTCTATAATTAATTGTAATCCAATGAGCAAATAACTTTGATACCGCGTAAGGACTTCTTGGATAAAATTGAGATTTTTCATTTTGTGGAGGTTTGGTAGCTCCAAACATCTCAGAAGTTCCTGCTTGATAATATTTGATTTTCTTTTCCATACCTAAAGATCGTATTGAATCTAAAATTCTTAGTGTTCCCAAGGCACCAACGTTTGCACTATATTCAGGAACATCAAACGACACTTGCACGTGAGATTGTGCTCCTAAATTATATATTTCATCTGGTTTTATTTTTGCTATAGATTTTAAGATAGAAAGAGAGTCAGTCAAATCACCATAATGAAGAAAAAAGTTTGTTTTAAAATGTGGATCTTTATAAATACCATCAATTCTTTGGGAGTTAAAAGATGAACTTCTTCTCTTGATTCCATGTACTATATATTTTTTATTCAATAGCAATCTAGCAAGATAAGCTCCATCTTGACCAGTTATTCCATAGATAATTGCAATTTTTTTTTTCATTTAGATTTTTGTCTATAAATCAATATAAGAAATACTTCTTACCATAAAGCATTTTTTAAACATACTCTAATTTTTTTAAATAAGTTCATAAAGTACAAAATTTTAGAACATAAGATAAAAAAATTGATATAAGTGTTAAATAATGTCTACAATAAATAAAAAACCAGTAGCAAATTTTTTTTGGAATAGTGATTTAAGTATATATGAAGTTGCTTGTTTAAAATCTTTTTTAAAAAATGACTTTAAGGTTAATGTTTATTCGTTCAAAAAAATAAAGCTTCCAAATGGTGCTGTGCTGAAACACGCTGGCACGGTCTTAAAGGAAACAGAAATTAACAAAACCATCCACGGTGGAAAAAGAGGTTGTTTAGCGGCCTATGCAGATAAATTTAGAATTATATTGCAAAAAAAAAAATTGGGATGGTGGTTTGATATGGATGTTATTTGTTTAAAAAATAGTAAATATTTCACTAATCTAAATAAGAATAAAAAGATTACTGTAGGCTATGAGGGGAAAGATAGCCCCGGGAAAACAAAATTCTTTAATTCAGATTGGGTTAATAATGCTGTCTTGAAAATAGATAACGAAAATTTTATCGATGAGGTACTTTCACAGATTAAAAAAAAAGGATCAAAATTTAAATGGGGTGAAATTGGGCCAGATCTAATTAATACTTTATTAATTAAAAATAAAATAACATCAGAGATAGTGGATAAAAAATATTTTTATGCAATAAATTTTATGAATTTCGACCATCTATTACGCCCAGAAAAATATGCAACTACAAACAAAATGTGTAATTCTAGTTATGTAATTCATAATTATAATCAAGTTATGAATCGATTTGGTATTCCAAAAAATATTTTGCCGCCTAAGGGCTCTTATCTTTATAATAAAATATTATTTTACTGTCCTGAATTTAAAAATAGTGAATCATTGCCTAATCATACACTTCTACGATTGATTAATAAAAAAAATGGTTTTAGTGAAAACTTAATTGACTTGATACCAAGTTTATTTAGGTCTCTAAAACTTAGATAAAAAGATAAAATTTTTTATTCTTTTTATGCTGTAAATTAATATTGTTAATATTTTTAAAAATATAAAAATGTTAAATGTATCTATCCATTTTATAAATTTAACTTTTTGCTTGCTTATTAAATGAGCACTTTCTGTAACACCAGCACCAACGGTAGATAAAATTAAATTACTAAATGTTAAACAGAATAAATCTGTTACATAATTAACTCCTGAAGTTTGTCTATAACTTTTTTTCTTTAATATAGATTTATCAAAATAAATTTTGAAATTACTATTTTTGAGTTTTTTAATAATTTCATTTTTTATTATAAGATCATCAGATGCAATATAGATATTTTTAATTTTAGTAATTTTAGATAAAATAAAATCAATATTTTTTAGAAAATAATGCAATTGAAATTCATAAATAGTATCTATAAACTGGATTTCATAAAATTTTTTAAATTCTATTTTTCTATCAGTACTTCTAATGTGTAATCCAATATAATCTTTTGGAAGTCTAATTTTTTTTATCTTTTGAATTATTTTATCGATTGGTTGAATTTGTGTATAAGATTTTTTCCATTCTATAAATAATTCTTGATTATCAACATATTTAAGTGGATTATTTTTTATACAATTTTCTAGTGTTATCTCAGTATTATAGGAATTTAGCTTTATGTTGGATTTTTCTTTATTTTTTAATTTAACTATTTTGATATTTTTTACCTTGCATAAATCAATAAATTTAAATGGACACTCTTTAGTTTTAGTTTCATAAATAAAAAAAGTATTATGTTTTTTATTACTAAGTTTGTTTAAAGCTATGCAATAAGTTACAGCACGTAATTTATCAGAAAAACCTGATTTTATTTTTGATAAATCGATAATCATAACTAAAACTTAAAATATCTATAAATCGCTACAACATTGCCAAAAGATCTTAAAAAATCTTCTTTATTTAATGAAAACATTCCTCCAAAAAAAAATAATAGAAATCTCAATAAAGTCATTAATAAAAATCGTGTTTTGGAAAAATTGTATTTTTCAATTATTTTTAATCTATTTTTAACTTCCAAAATCCCGAAGTCATACCCACTTCTATTTATATTAATTTTGTGTATAAATTTTGACTTATTTGATATTATTATTTTCTTATTTTTTGTTGTAAAATTTAGACTAAAATCAAGATCTTCTAAATAACAGTAAACTCCAAAACTTTCATTAAATCTATTTTGACCAATACTTGAAGATTTAAATATACAGGCGGACGTATATATCCAATCTGCAAAAATATCTTCTCCTTCTTCATTTGATATCTTGGATTGCCAGCCACTCAAGGCTACTTGACCTGGCAATAATGGATACAAACTAAAATAATTAAATAAATAGAATTTTTTTAATTTTTCAACGAAAGTATTTTTATCAATTTTAGTATCTTGATTAAATCCAAAACCTACTACGTTTTCTAAATTTTTATATTTATCTATTGTAAAATTCATTTCTTCAAACATTGTTTTTTCAAAAGTTAAATCATCGTCTAAAAACATTACATATTTTGTAGACGGGTCCTTATTATCTATTCCAATATTTCTCTGTTTAGATGTTGATGGAATACTATCGTAGATTTTAAATTCATATTTTTTATTTAAATTATGAACTTTAATTTTTATTTCCTGATCTGAACTATCAACTATTATTATTTCACTAAATTTAATATTTAAACTATTTATTTGAGTCAATGTTTTCTCGATTTGATTAAATCGATTTCTAGTTGGAATTATTAAAGATGTTGATTCAGTAAAAGATTTCATTATTTTATTTTAGTAATTAAATATTTTTATTATTTTTAAATTTTGGAAGATAATTTAAACTTATGTAATAAATTAATAAACTTATTATAAAAGATAAAAAGAATAATTTGCTAAAAATATAAGTTAAAATTGGTAAAAATAAAATAACTTGTATCAGGATATATGTTTCTAACCATGTATACTTGGCAATTAAATAGTGATGCAAATGATTTTTATCAGCAGAAAATGGATTCTTATTTTTCATAATTCGCTTTATAAATAACCTTAATAATTCGTATCCAGGAACACACATGATTAAAAATATCTCATCTACATATAGAATAAAATTCGAATTATAGGATTTGATAAACATATAACTAATTAAAAATCCAAGAATTAAGGTGCCACTATCTCCTAAATACATTCTATCTTTAAAATTATGATATATAAAGAATATCAATGGTATTAAAACGGCTATACAAAAAAACATTAAAATGCCTTTTGACAAAAAAATTAAAAGAATTATCAATGCATATGTTGAGGACTGACAATTTATGCCATCCATCATATTAAATCCATTAATGAATAGCAAAAAACATAAGATTGTAACAAAATAACTAAAGCCATTTAAATTAATTTTATTATCTAAAAAAGAAAAACTTAATTCCTTAATGATTAATCCATCATCAAAAAATATGGAAAAGATTAAAATTAGAGTCATTAAACCAAATTTTATAGTCGAATTAATATCCTTTTTATCATCATAATAGCCTAACAAATAAAACATAGTTATTGATACTGTGAATAATCCAAAGTTAAAACCAGTTACCTGAAAAAATAAATAATTTGAATTTAAAAAATTAATTACACAGAAGATAAAAATATTAATGAATATTATTAAACCACCTAATAATGGAGTGGGTTTTTTATGTATTTTTCTTTTGAAATCAGGAATATCAAAAATATTATATTTTAAAGATAAAAAAGTTTGTTTATAAAAAATGATTAGATTTAAAAGAAAACTAAAAATTATTATTTGATGCATTTTTAAAAAAGTTTTTATTCTTATAGCCTAAAAAAAAACCAATAGGTAAATAATTGACAAATAAGGACCAATTATTGAAATAACTTCCAGAAGGTGCAAATGGAAACATTGATATAAATATACAAACAATAATAAAAGTTAATCCCATATCTTCATTTTTAAAATTATCTCTATTAAAAGATTTTCTTGTAAGAATAAAAAGTTCATATGTAATATACAAAAAAATAATACTGAATAAAATAAACCCTATAATGCCTAACTCTGATAAAAATTCGAAATATATATTATGTGGATGTGTATTGCAGGCATTCTTATAACCACCCATTAAGGAAACTCCAGACTTAGATTCGTCAATAATTCTTTTTTTTAAAAATGAATCTTGATATTTTTTATCATCACAAAGATTTCGAAATGATTTAAGTCCATGCCCAAGTAAAATATTATCTTCAAACATTTCATATGCAGTCCTATAGTGCATTTGATGTCTATAACTAAATAATGTTAAGTTTGTTGTTTGCTTTGTAATTTGTGTAATAGTATGAACAAAAATTCTTGTTAAACTTGATGGATTAATCATGCTAACTAAGGAAATGCTAATAATTAAAATCCACAAATAATGTAACGGATTTTTTTTTAAAATAATAAAATAGAATAAAATGAATATTACAAAATTAAATAAAGCTAATCTTTCACCACTAAGTAAAATTAAAATCATACTACAAGATATTAAAAAGTTATTAAATAATTCTCTTTTTTTAAATTTAAAATAGTATGAAATGCCAATCACTAAAGGGAGTAATTTTGCAGTATAGCTTCCCATAATACCCTCATCGCCAAAAAAACTTTTGATCCTGGCTGATGCAATTACTTCGACTCCAAATAAGTTAAAATTAAATAAAGTAATTATTATACTATCTAATAATAAAAATAATACACAGGCAAAAAAAGTTATATAAAAATAATTTTCTATATCGTTATTAGAAAAAAAATTAATGAAATATCCAATTGCAAATATAAAAAATATAATCCTAATATAGGCAACTGTTTTGGGCATACTTACTTCATAATTAAATGAAAAAAATGAATTAATATTTAAATAAACAAAAATTATAAGAAAATACTTAAAATAAATATTTTGAAAAATATTCAATTTTTTTTTTACAGAAATGTAAGTAATAAAAAATATTCCTATTAAGCTACCTACTAAATCTGTAAGTAAAGGTCCTGTAATTAAGAGAATTGGAAAACAAATCAAAGAAAATTTGATGATATTAAATAAATTATTATTCATATTCATATAAATTGTATATTATTTTTAAATTTAAGATAAGTACTTATCTTAATATTTGTAGATTGAAATAATGAAATTGTTTTACCCGTATCTTAAAAAAGAATTATCTTTTTTTATTAATAATCCAATAATTCTTTTTTTATTATTTTTTTGGATGTCTATATTTTTTTCTGTAAACTCTAGACCAGATGAAATACAATTTTTTGGAATAGATATAGCAAGAAGTATAAATGCAGCAAGAATTTTTATTCCAATTTCATTAACATATCTAACAAGTTTTTATTTGTTTTTTATTTTTTTTATAAATTATAAAAAAATTTATTATAATAAAATTTATAACATAACATTTTTGTTTTATATATACTGTTTTCTACAAGCTCTAGGTTTAGCTTTTAATGCTAATTTAGGTTTTAACCTTAATAATTATTTTTTGGCTATATTATCTTTAGGTACTTTGAATGCCTTGCTTCTTTTGAAAATATATAAACAGGAAAAATATGGACACTTATTTATTAAAGCTTCAATCTTTGTTCTTATAACTGCAATAATTGTTATCTTTTATTTCAAAAAAAATGAAATTTTTCATCAATTAAGTTTTTTTAATTTATATTCATTAACAAGACCTCACGAACTTTTTTTATACCAAGAATATCCAAGATCTACAGGTATTTCTAGGACACTAGCGGTAATAAATTTATTTTTTTTAGTTTATTTTACAGCAATAAAAAATATTAAATTAAAAATTATTGCTTATATACCAATTTTAATAGTTTCTTTTTTAATTTGGGCCATGCAATCAAGAGGAACAATAATTTGTTATTATACAGCGGTAATTGTACTTGTAGTAATAGATCAGAATATAGTACAAAAAAAAATTATACACCTGTTACTCATACTTGTTATGCCAATACTTATATTTAATTTTATCATTACCCGCTCTCAAAATATTGATAATGTTGAAAAAAAATTTTTAGAAAGACCTATTGGTAAACTTGATATTGAAATTCGCAATACAAAGGTTGATGAGACAAAGATTGATGAGCGACTTGAGTACTTTTTAGACAGAGGAACGCCAAAACTAAGAGTAGAAGTGATGCAAATGGATGTTCCTCAAAAATTAGTACTTTTAAAATCCCTTATTAAATCTAGACCGATCTCTAGATTCGAACGTAAAGGTTTAAACTCAAGTGGAAGAACTACAATGTGGAAGTATGCATTAAAGGAATATGATAAAACTAAAATCTTTGGTTATGGCCCTCAAGCGGATAGATATTTACTCAAAAGATTTATGGACAATTATTCAACCAATATATCTAACGCAGCACTACATGCATTTCTTAATGCCGGGTACTTTGCTTTAATTATATTTTTAATTATTTATCTTAAATTAATATATTTTATATATAAAATAATGATTACTAAAAAAATAATCTCTACTAAACAAAGTAAGATATTTAGAATAAGTTTAGTATTTATAGTATTTTTTTCTGTCAGAGCGTTAATAGAAAATAGCTTTACAGTATTTAGTATAGATTTTTTAATTTTTATAATTAGTGTATTTATAATTGATGAAACTCATAAAAAGATATCTTATAAATAAATGAAATTTACGATCATAACCGTATGTTTAAATAGTGAAAATACTATCAAATATACTTTAAATTCTATACTGGAACAATCGCATAAAGATTTAGAACATATAATTATTGATGGTGGATCCACTGATAACACAACTCATATTCTCAAAAATTACCCATTTAAAAATAAGAAAGTAATACTAAAAAAAAAAGCAGGAATATATGAATCAATTAATATTGGCATAAAAAAAGCAAAAGGAGATGTTATTGCGATTTTGCATTCTAATGATATTTTTCAATCACCAGAAACTATAAGTAATATTAATAATTATTTTTCAAAAACTAATGAGAATATATTACTAACTAATATTGTTTTTTTTAAAGATGACCAATTTAAGCAAATAACAAGATACTACACTGCAAAAAACTTCCAGCCTTGGATGCTTAGATTTGGATTAATGCCACCACACACGGGAGCGTTTATTAAAAAAAAAATCTATAACGAAAATGGTTTGTATGACGAAAAATTTAAAATTGCTGGTGATTTTGATTTATTTTTAAGATTTTTTTTAATTAAAAAAGAAAAATATAAATTTATTAATATAACATCTACAAGAATGCAAACTGGTGGTATTTCAGGTAAAAATATATTTTCATATGTCATTTCAACTTTTGAAATCTTGAGATCACTTAAAAAACATCATATTCCAAGTAGTATTTTTTTTATTTTACTAAGAGTGCCTGCTAAATTCAGCCAATTTATTTTTAGATATACTAAAAATAATAATGAATCTTTTAAACATAAATTAAATAATTTTTATAGACACATCGGTGAAGAAAGACTTAGGGTTATTAAAAATATAAATAGCCTTAATCTAAATTCTAATTTTATACTTTCTGCATTAAATTTGGCTTTTCTAGGCTCCTATGCAAAAGGAGAAATATCTACACATAAAGATTTGGTAAATTGGCCAGACGGTATTTTTGCTAATGTTGTTAGTAGTACACTCAAAAAAATTCCTGGTAGAGAAATAATGATAAAATTAAAAATCAAAAAACACCATCAAATAAAAAATATTGTTATTTTGGGATATTTAAGCGATATATCTAAAAAATTTTTAATTAATAAATTTAGGCTGCCTGTTATCAGTTATCCATTGCCTTTTGGATCTATAGAAAAAATAATTAAAAATAGTAAGTTTAATTTATCAAAAAATGATCTTGTATTTATTACGTTGCCAACACCAAAACAGGAACAATTAGCTTTTGCAATATCAAAAAAATATAAAAATTATAAACTAATATGTATTGGTGGCTCCATATCAATTATTTCAGGTCAAGAAAAGCAGGTTCCCAAATGGATGATTAATTTTGAGTTTATTTGGAGATTAAGATATGAAACAAGAAGACGATTATTACGTTTAATTTCAAGTGCTTATTATTTTTTATATGGAAAATTTATTAATAAGAAAATTAATAAGCTAAAAATTGATATAATTTAAAATTAAATTTTATATTATTCTACTAATTTAATTTCTGAGTTTTTAAATTCATATAAATAGTCACAACTCTTTAAATTTAGCAGATTATGAGAGACCAGTATAATTGTTTTGTCACTTTTTTGATTATGTATATTGTCTAGTATAGAATTTGCCGTTTTTAAGTCTAAAGAACTAGTTGCTTCATCAAAAATCATTATGTCGTTATCTCTATATAGTGCTCTAGCAATACCTATTCTCTGTAACTGTCCTCCTGAAATATTTTTTCCTGTATCATTTAGTTTAAAATTTTTAGACACTAGAGTTTTTTCAAAATCTTCTAGTTGAGCTATGTGTAAAACTTCTCTATATTTTTTTTCATCAATAAGTTCTTCCTCAACTCCAAAACAAATATTTTTTTTTAATGAATCATTTAAAAGTGATGTTTTTTGTGACGTATAAGAAATATTATTTTGATGTTTACGAAGTAAATAATCATTATTTATTTTAATTCCATCTACAATCAATTCACCATCTGATGTTTTTATTAAGCCAGAAATAATGTCTAATAGAGTAGTTTTTCCACTTCCACTTTCTCCATATATTCCAATTTTTTTTCCCTTTTCAATGGTTAGACTAATATTATTTAAAGTGAAATCATCTTTAGTTGAATATTTAAATTTAATATTTACTAGTTCTAATTTTTTCAAGAATTTTGTTTTTTCTTCATGATAGACAATCTTATCTTTTAGTTTAATTTCATCTGATAATGTTAAAAAAGCAGGATAATAAAATCTGAAACCATAATTATAAAATACTATTTTATGAAGTGATGGTATGGCCCTGTAAGAAGCTGCTGCAAAAAATGCACAAATCGCAGTGATATTAGTTGAAGAATATTCTAAATGTCTAAGATAAAAAACAATTGTTACTAAACTGATCACACCTACCACTTCAAGTATTAATCCTGGGCTTCTTTGCAATGCTTGTCTTTTCGCATCTAATATTGCTACAGAATATAAAGATCTATAAAAATCCTTAAAAGCAAATTTAAATTTTCCAATAAGTAATATTTCTCTAATATTATTAAGTAGTTTTGTAAATTTTTCAAATTTTAGATCTTGTTCTTTTTGTCTGGTAAGACCATATTCTGAAACTTTCGAATTTAATAGTTTAGCAGAAAAAATACCAAATGAAAAAAAGCCTAATAATATGGCAAACACATCTGCCTGACCAAATAGTAAAATTAATATTATCATTGCTAATAAAATTATCCCTTCAGAGACTATGTAAAGTACACTTTGAACAACACCGTCACATACGTCGTTAACACGTTGATTTACATTTTGATTAATGTCTGAAAGATTTTTTGAAGTATAATATAAATAGTCTTGATGAAGATAATTAAACATTAATTTGTTAGTCAAAAATGCTTTTACTCTTCCTGTAAAAATAGAAATGTTATAAACGCTAAGATAGATAAAAAAACTCTTTAAAATATAAACTATTATTATTGAAGTACAAAAGAAAATCATAGCTTCGTTATTATCAAATGAAAAAATAAAATCAGGCACAAGGTTAGAAAAAGTAGAATCTTCAAGTGTTAGTAAAAAATTGGGATCTAGTAAAAGAGCAATTATCGGTATAACCAAACTAATTCCTATAGACTCAAGTATTGAAGAAGCAATAAATACTGTAATAAAAATCCAAAGAGATAGAGGGTATTTTGTGTTAATAATTTTAAATAATTGAAATACTTTTTTCATGATTTTGGTTTAAAAATTATAAATTTGTTGTTTGTTTAGCACATTTTAAATATAAAAAATAAATAAAAATAATGATTAATTTATTAAATTCTTAAAATATATAATGTTCTCATTATAATTACTATTTTAATGCATAAAAATAATAAAATTTTTTTTTGGGCTTGTGATTACAGTTTGTCTTCTGGAGAGGGCAACTTAGCTAGATTATTTATAAGACATAATGAGAAAATCACTAAAAACAATTTTATAAGAATAGGTCTTCCCAAAAATAATATATTAAACCATAGATATATATTGCCCTTTATTGGTATAGTTTTTTGTTGGGTATATTTTCTAAAAAAAGAGAAAATTTATTATATAAACTATCTTCCATTGTGGAATATTTTTTTGTTTATCTTACTTCCACCAAAAACCCAACTAGGACCAATAACTGGAGGTGCTAAATATGATAAAAAATCAATAAATATAATAAGAAAATATTTTTTTCCATTGTTTTACAAGGTGAGTGAAATTTTTATAAATATTAGAGATCAAAGAGTGTTTTCAACTGATTTATTAAAAAAATACCTATCTCAAAAAACTTTAAAAAAAAGTCAATTTAATTTTGTTTTTAATTTTTTTAAGCAAAAAAAAATTATAAGAGAGAAAAAAAATATTGATTTTTTAATATATTTAAGAAAGCACAAAAATAAAGAAGAGCAATCTCCTATTAGTTTAATAAAAAAATTATCTCTATATGGCTTCAATATAAATGTTGTGGGAGATTCTCTAAATTTGAATAATATTAAAAATCATGGATATGTTAGTAATAAAAAATTAATTAAACTCTTGTCAAAAACATTTTTTACTTTACCTTCAGGTGAAAATTTTTTTTCATTATTTGTTTTAGAGTGTATACAAAATAATGTACAAATATTAGTCGATTATAAAAACTATAAACAAATAAAATATTTTAAAAAATCGTTTATAAAGTTTAATCATAAAAATAGTGATGATTTAATTTATTTGAAAGAAGCTCTAAAACAAAGATGAAGATTATTTTAGGATTAAATGCATTTCACGCTGATACCTCAGCTTGTATAATAAAGGACAATCATATTGTTGCAGCGATAGAGGAAGAAAGAATTACCAGAATAAAACACTGCTCAGACTTCCCAATTAATGCAATAAAAGAGTGTCTTAAAATTGCTAAAATAAATTTTGAGGATATTACTGATATTTCTATAAACTCTGATCCATCAAAAAATCTTAAAGTAAAAATTTTTCATTTTATCAAAAATTTTCAAATAAAAAAAATAAATAATCTTTTCTTTAAAAGATTAAAAAACAAACTTAACTTAAAAAATTACCTAAGTGAACATTTTAAGATCAATAAATTATTAAAAATTCATAATGTTGAACATCACTTGGCTCATCTAGCGTCAAGTTTCTACGCATCGGAATTTAATAATGCCACAGGACTTTCAATAGACGGGTCTGGTGACTTTGTTTCATTGGCAATTGCAGAATGCTCAGAAACTAAAATTGATATAAAAAAAAGATTGTTTTTTCCCAATTCTTTAGGATTATTTTATCAGGGCATAACTCAATTTATAGGATTTAATAATTATGGTGATGAATATAAACTAATGGGTTTGGCACCTTATGGTAAGCCAATTTATTTTGATCAAATAAAGTCTAAACTATTTATAAAAAAGAAAAATTTTTATGAGCTTAACTTAGATTATTTTAATCACCATAAACTTGATTTTAATTATGACATTTCTGAAAGTATCAAAATAGACAGCATTCTTTCAAAAAAGTTTGAAAAATTTTTTGAAAGAAACTTAGCTGATAAAGATAATATCGAAAAATTTTATCAAGATATAGCGTCATCAACTCAAAAATTATTTGAACATTTTTTAAATATAGCTCTTAAAGATGTGGTAGAAAAAAACTTCTCAAAAAATTTAGTTTATGCTGGAGGTTGTGCGTTAAATTCTTCAGCTAACAATATTCTTTTAAGTAACAAATCATTTAAAAATATATTCATTCCATTTGCACCAAGTGATAATGGGGGATCAATAGGGTCTGCGCTATTAACAAATCATAAGCATGGTAATAAAATTATAGAAACCAAATCACCCTACTTAGGTAATGATTATACAAATGAAGAAATAGAACAGATACTGCTAAATATAAAAGATAAAAAACAAATTAAAATTGAAAAAATAGATAATTTTAATTTGCTGTGTGATGAAGCAGTCAATCAATTAATAAATGACTCAGTAATAGGATGGTTTCAAGGAAAAATGGAATTTGGGCCTCGCGCTTTGGGAAATCGCTCAATTCTTGCAGATCCCAGAAAAAGAAATATGAAAAACATAATAAATAATAAAATTAAACGAAGAGAAAATTTTAGACCGTTTGCACCCTCCGTTATGAAAGAGCATCAAAATGAATGGTTTGAAGAAAATTATGACAATTTGTACATGTCTAGTGTGATGAATGCAAAAAAAGATAAAATAAAGTTAATACCAGCAGTAGTACATGTTGACGGTACGTCAAGGGTACAAACGGTAAGTGAAAAAATGAATTTCAGATTCTATAATTTGATTAACAAATTTTATAAGAAAACGACCGTGCCTATGTTACTAAACACATCATTTAATGAAAATGAACCAATTGTAAGAAGGCCAGATGAAGCAATTAAGTGTTTTTTAAGAACGGATATGGATGCTTTATTTATTAATGATTTTTATATTAAAAAAATAAAATGATAACTAATTTTTTAATAGATAGCAGATTTGGTGGACCACACACAATTCTTAAACATCTATACAGTAATACAAATTATCAGAATAAGACTATCTACTTGGACAAAAATTATATGAATTTTAAATTTTCAAACCTTAAAAAATTCAATAATTTTTTTTATATTTTTGATATTTTTTATAATTTTTTAAAATTATATATGAAAAAAAAAACTTTCAACAAATCAAATGTATTTTTTGTTTTTAGTATAGTAAACATTATTCCTATATTACTTGGTATCAGCCTTAAAAAAAAAATTATTTGGTATATTATAGAAAAACCAGACAAATTGTTTTATTCAATATTTAAAATATTAAACTATTTTTATAAAATAGAAGTGGTTTGCATTTGCAAAAGTATTGCTCAACAATTAAAACAAAAGAAATATAAGGTTTATTTTCCAGCAATAAATAATAGTTTTTGGAAAAATACAAAAAAAACAAATAATAAAAAAATTAATTTAACGTGTGTTGGAAATATAAATCATATAAAAAACCATTTACAATTAATATTTTTTCTTCAAGAAGCGGAAATAAATTATAATTTAAATATAGTTGGTAAAAAGCTAGATTCACAAAAAAAATATTATTCTGAATTAAGATCAAAAATTAATAAAATAAATTTAGATAAAAAAAACTTTATAAAAATTCATAACAACAAAGGTCCTATTTTTATCAAAAAAATGCTAGAAAAAACAGATATTTATATTTTACCATCAAAATCAGAAGGTATGTCCATATCTTTAGCTGAAGCAATGAGTATGAATCAATTATGCATGGTAAGCAATCTAAGCAATCATTCAAAATTAATTTTGCACAAAGTGAATGGATTTGAATTTAAACTTGAAAAGAGGTCATTTATAAAAATTTTTAAAGAAATAATTTTATTAGATGAACAAAAGTTAAAAAATATAAAAAAGCAAGCTAGAAAAACTATATTAGATGTAGTTGAAAAAAATAAGGTGTTTGAAATTAATTTTAAAAATATGTTTTTTTCAAACCTTCGATCAAATTAATAGAGGGCTTAAATTTAGTATAATTCAATAATTTGGTTGAATTTCCACATCTCTTCTTAACTTGAAATTCCTCTAAACCCTTTGGCACTATTATACATTTTATTTTAGACTTGGATTTAAAAAGTTTTTTTATAATTTTGGCAATTTCAATAATCTTAAACTCTTGGCCTCTTGAAGAGTTAAAAATTTCACAACCTTTAATTTTTTTGTCTAAAATTTGAAAAGTTTTTACACAATCATCAACATGAGTAAAATCCCTTGTTTGAGAACCATTACCATAAATAGTTATATCGTGATTTTTTTTTGCCTGTTCTACAAATCTCGCTATTACCATTCTTTCATCTTGTCTCTCTCCATAAACATTAAATAATCTTACTGATGCACAATTAATTTTATATTCTCGATGGAAATTATTTAAGTAAACCTCTGAAGCTCTCTTTGCCATTGCATAGCCAGAATATGGAGCAACTATTGCATTTTCTTTTACTTTTTTTGAATAATTTAGTCTTCCGTAAACTCCACTGGATGAGGAATATATTATTTTTTTTACATTATTTTTAATTGAAGCTTCGCAGACATTCTTCAAACCTTCAAATTCAGTATTCATCGTTTCAATTTTATTTCTAGCTACAACATCTACTCCAATAATCGCTGCAAGGTGAAATATAGTTTCACATTCCTTCGAGTATTTTATAACAAGTTTCTTATCTCTAATGTCACCTACGACTAATTTAATATTTTTATTAATCTTTAGTTTGTTTCCTTGGAACAGGTTATCTATAACGGTTACATACGAATTTTTTGAAAGTTTTTCCGCAAGGTGACTTCCTATAAATCCTGCTCCACCAGTAATTAAAAATTTTTTTTTCATACTAACTTGAAATATTTAAAACTTTATTGTTGTTTTTTATAAAATTTGAAAATTTTTTATTATTTTTCATTTCACTATGTAGTACTAAAATAATAATAGCTTTAAATCTACTTAAATTTGTTAATTTTTTTTTATCCAGTAATGGATCATATAAAGTAGTTTTTGAATATTTCTTTGTAAAAATTTTATAAATTTTTAGTGGTCCAGAATTTCTCACATCATCAACATCTTTTTTATAAGTACTTCCGATAAATATTATTTCATCATTACTCTTAACAGAATTATTGGCAAAGAAAGATTGAATTTTATTTACTGTATATAAAATATAATTATCGTTTATGTTTCTAGACAATTTTAAGCTTGAAAAATTAAATTTATTATTTTTTGCATAATCAATCAAATAATATGGATCCACGCTAATACAATGACCACCTACTAATCCTGGTTTGTAGTAATTAAAATTCCACTTAGTTTTACATGCATTAATTACATTTTTAGTATTAATCCCAGTTTTATCGCACAAAATATCAAGTTGATTTATTAAAGCTATATTATGATCTCTTTGGCAATTTTCAAAGTTTTTTGCCATTTCGGCCTCTTCAATTGTATTCGTTAAAAATGTATTTTTAATAAATTTCGAATAAAATTTTTAACTTCTTTCGCTACAATTAAGTTTTCCCCAGAAACTAACTTTGTAATATTTTCTATTTTTAATTGGTCACCTGGTGAATAACGCTCTGGTGAATATCCTACATAAAAATTTTTATTTGAGATAGTATTTCTTAAAATAGGAATACAAAAATTTCTAGTTACCCCTGGATAAACTGTTGATTCAAATATAACCAGATCATTATCCTTTATTATCTTTTTTAGAGAAATACAGGCATTTTTTAAAAATGTTAAATTAGGTTTATTGTTGATAGAAACAGGTGTGGGTACGCAAACTAAATAAGTATTGCATGAAGCTACTAATGATAAGTCTGACGAAATAAAATCTTTATAATTAAAGTCTTTATTTATTGTTTTAATTCTTGGCTTTGAAATATCATATCCAAAAACTGGAAGTTTTTTTTTTTGATTGACTGAAAAAGTGAAAAACCAACGTAACCAAGTCCTATTATTCCAATTTTATAATTTTTATTATTTTTCATAAAATTATCTATAAATATTTGAACATTATATTAATACTCTATTAATGACTTTTATTGATTTGTCCATATTGCAAATTGAGTTTGAAATTAATTTACGGTTAATTTTTCCCTCTTTCATAATATGATTCTTGTTATTTAGACAAAATTTTATCTTTTGAGTCAAATTTGATAAAGACTTGTTCAAAACTATATTTTTACTTTTAGACTTTAAAATTTCAGTTACGCCACAGTTAGTACTGATAATTAAAAACATTTCATGTGACATGGCTTCCATTGGGGCCACACCCCATCCATCAAATCTTGAAGGAAAAATTAAAATATCATTTTTTTTATAAATTTTATTTAATTCATTCCGATCTTGAAATGAATGATAAATTAAATTTAAATTTTTATTTGAAAAATTTTCAATTTTATTTCTGAGTTTTCCATTACCCACTATTGTAAAAACTGATTTTTTTAAGTCTTGATTTTTTAAATTTTTAAGAGAATCTATAATTAAATCAATTCCTTTTCTTTTGATTAACTGACCAACAAATAAAAAATTTGTTTTATTTGAAGATTTTTTTTTATATGACTTTTTTTTTAATTTTATTGAATAGGGTAAATTAATTACATTTTTATTATATTTTGAGTAAAAATTTTTTGCTTCATTGCCATGAGTAAATATTCCATCCGCATCTTTTAAAAAAAAAATTAATATTTTTTTTAACAAATTAAATTTTATTTTATTTTCTTTATCAATTCTCTCTAGCCAATAGTAAAATTTTGTATTTGACTGTATTAAATAATTTTTTATAAATAATGAATATTTAATCCTATACCCACCAAATATTATGTTGGTAGGCTTATGATTCAAGAGTATTTTTTTGATTTTATCTTTTTTATTTTTAAAATTTTCTAAAAAAATTATGTATTTTCTTTTTGGAAGATTGAATTTATAATTTTTGTACTTATTTTTATTTACTATTATTACTTGCAAACTATATATTTTATTTAATTCATCAAAAAAATCATGCTGATAAGATGTTAAAGTGTATACTATAAATAATAATTTTGATTTTTTCATAGATAAAGCTAATAATAAAATTATTTCATAGATAGCTTGAAATTTAAATACAATATTGATCTCTCATAAATTTTGCATATATAATATGTAAATATTCGTAATTTAGAAAATTTTGGACTAATATTCTTAAATTTAAAATATGGCTTAGCAATTTTTTTATTTTTGCTCCACTTATAGTTTCCTGACACATGTTTTAATGGCCCACCATAAGTTAAGAAAAAATAAGCATACTTACTTGCAGCTAACGATCCTAGATACTTTATTTTTTTTGATAAAATTATTTTTTTTAATTGAGCTCTACTAGTAATTGTTAAAAATGGCCCCAATATTTGCCAGAATGAATTTCCAAGAATTATTGTAGGTTTTTTAATATACGTAGCTTCTAAGAGAGTTCTTGACTTTAAACCGACTACCAAATCTGAGTTTTGCATAAGTGTGTGAGTTGATATTTTTGACTGAGCATCAATAACTTTTGTATTTTCATATATATTCTTTAAGTTTACAATATCTTTTACATAGGACCAATTAACATTACTTAGATTTGGATGCATTCTTATGTAGAAAGCAAAGTCTTTTTTATTTTCTATAATTGTAGATATTTCGACAATACTATCCAATTGATTTTTAAAAATTGAATCATCTTTTTTTTTTATAATAGACTCATATTCATCTTCCGAGCTTACAAAAAAACTAATGTTAAATTTATTTTTATCCCATACCTTAGGAAGCAAACCTTGTTTTTGAGCTTTTAAAAAACCTGAAGGATTTTCCATGTGGCTAGAAAAACCTTTAACATTAGAATAATATTTTTCTACTACATTTTTTTTATTTAATTTGTTTTTAGAATTCCAGTATTTATTAATAAGTTTAGGAAGTTTGTCGTAGTCATTAACCATTGAGTCTTTAAAATTATGAACAATTGCTTGCCTTCCATCGTGTGTTGATTCTAGATTGTTTATTTTAATTTTTAGTTTTTCAGCAAGCCTAAATAAAGGTCTTTGTAAATTCATTCTTGAATTAAATGCAAAATAATTATTTATTTTTTTATTTTTTAAAAAAGAAGAATAAAATTCTGTTAAGCGATCTGTTGTATGAATTAATCTTGCAATTATATTATCAGCAAAAAATCCTTGTAAGTCTTTATCTCTAGAGTGATCCAAATAACTTGAGTATGCACCCAAGCCATTATCCATGCCCTTAAAATTATAATTTTTTAATTTTTGAAATGATGTAAATTTCTTATATTTATTAGCGTTTTTGAGTTCAGGGGTTTCAAAGATTTGATATTTACCTTTTAAATTATTAATCATCTTAGTTCTTTTATGGATACATAATTTGCATATGTTAGGTATTGAAAGTATATTTTTTGAGCAAGCATAATTTTTTCCTCCTCTACATACTAATAAAACCAAATGTTTTTTTTTATCTAATTCTTCTTGAGCAGTTGCTACTAAAATTTCAATTTCGGGTGAGCTTAAACCAGTTGGAATAAATATTAGAGTATTTTTTTTCATTAGACTTTGATTATTCTATTAAGCATTTTAAATATTAAATCAATTTTTATTAATAAATTATATATTACTCCATAATGGTTAATTTCTTTATCTATAAATATTCCTTTTGAATGCCCAAGCGGTTTGAAAAATTTAAATTTTATTCCATAAATCATTATATAATAAGTGATTTTTAATAAATTTTTTTTTCGTGTTTTCATATTTTCAATTTTTTTTGTTGAATATATTAAATTTTTTAAATCTAAATTATTTTTAGGGTATTTAACTATATTGAATTTAGACCATCTTGATTTGAAAAAAGAAAAAACTTTTTTTCCACAAAAGACCGCATAGAGTTCTAGGCTAGATCCAAATGTGAAAACTAAATCACTATTTTTGATTAAGTTAATACTGTCAACTTTACTTGATGAGGGCAAATAAACAATATTTTTTGACGTCATTTTTTTTAAAGAGCTTTCTAAATCTTTGCTTTTACCAAAATTTGGGTGTGCCTTAATATATAAGATTATATGTTTATCTTTCTTAATAATTTTTATTATTGATTTAATTGTATTGATTTGTTTTGACCATTCTTTGTTTAAATAAAATCTATTCACATCAGCAGAAATAGCTTGATGCTCATAATCTGTAGTACACAAGTATAAAATTACTTTTTTGTTTTTTTCGACTGAAATCTTATTTATATTAAAATTATCATAGTTAAATCCTATCTTTTTAAAATATGTTTTTTTTTCGATTTGGCTAAAATACTTATTAGCTATACTAAGCTTTTTAGAATTATCAGTTTCTTTTTTCCAGTATTTATTAATTGTATTATATGTAATTTTATTATCGAATATATCTCCTTCAAATATTTCATACTTACTTAATGTACTACCTCTCTCATGAGTGTATACTTTAACATTATTCAATTTTGCAGCTTCCGTGATAGGCTTAGAAATTACAAATCTGTTATTAAAAGTAAATATAATGTTTGGTTTAATTTCTTTAATAACCTTATTGGCTCTCTCAAAAACTATACAGCCTGATTTATAGGCTCCAAATACCTTATTTTTTAATAATTCAATATCATCTTTGTGGTACCTTGAAACTAATGATGAATATGCAGACATGCCTATAGGGTATTTTTTTTTATACTTATAAAATTTTAAATTTTTAATTTTTTTGATTTTGTTTGTCTCTTTTTCTATCAAATTAAATATATCTTCATCAAGTGTAAATTTTTCAATTACATTTATGGAATTTTTTTTTAAAAAATTACAAACATTAGACATTTTTTTTTTATATGAGAATAACAGAAGTTTTTTATAAAATGGCAAATCCCAATCTGTCCAAGGTAAATCATAACCATTCCAAAAAAAATAAACGTCGTGGCCAGATTTTTTTAGATCTAATGCAATTTCTAAAGAAGTTTCTAAATGAGGTGAAATTGGAAAAGTTTCGATAAATAAATATTTCATAATTTTTATATTAAATTTTTTTACAAGTTTATAATTTTAGAATTTACTTGACGTAATGGTCCTGTGTAAAATTGAAATGATAATATTGATCTTGTTTTATCTAAAGGAGGAGTTCCTTTATGTAGTCCAGTTGTATCTACAACAAAACAATAACCATTCTCACCCTGAAATGTAATAAATTCTTTATAGTAATTTTGCACTTCTTCATCCTCATATCGAAATTGAGGAATAAATTTTAGAAATTTTCTGCGATGTGATCCAACTGCGAAAATATGTGGTCCTGTATTCTCTTTTACATCTACTAGATAAACAAAGATTTTTAATAATTTGTATCCATCTCTATCTTGGTGAAATTTGGTAGTTCCAGATGGAACTTTAAATGGATTTGTATTCCATGAATTTACATCAAAATTACATTTATCCTCCTGAAAATAATTTTTTACAATTTCAATAAATTGCATTTCTTTTGCAAAATTTAATGCTTTTTCTATATCAACAAAATTATCAGACATTCTTAGTTGAGGATCTACATTCACGTCTACAAAATTAATTTGATTTAAATTAATTTTGGGAAGAATGACATAACCCTTTTCATATATCTCTCTAGAATACTCATTATTAAAATCTTTTTGCGGTTGTTGATTCTTCCAAAATAACTTTTTTTTTATTAGTTCTAAATATGGCCTTAAGAACCTAAGATAAAATGCTTTAATAAAAAAGGAAACCACGCCTAATGGAGAATAAGTATTTCTATAAACTATAGCTCTTTTAATCTCAAAATAACAAAAAAGAAAATGTCTTAGGATAAATGTCTTTTCAAGTTTACTTAGTAGGATGTCTTCAAATGTTTTCATAATGAAATCTTAGTTTTTAATATTATCATTTACAATTTCAGCAATTACGTTGTAGCCATATTGGTTATAATGGCCAGGCAAACCAAAGGGGAAGAAGGATTTAAAATCTAAACCTTTATTTGCAATTTCTTCATTAATATCAATAAAATTTACACCTATCTCATTTATTGTTTTTTTAACTAAATTTTTAAGAATAATATCTTTATGAAACCCCTCTAAATAAACAAAATGTAATTTTGAATTATTTTCTTCCGAAAAATTTTTTACCTGTTTTAATATAATTTTAAAATTTCGAATTGATTCAAGATTCACTTCTTTTTTTAATATTAAATCATTAATTATACTTCTAATTATTTTTAACTTGATGATAGAGATAAGTTTTGCTGAGACATTATTATTTAAAATTAACATATCAGAATTTAATTTATCAATCATTTTCTGTTTTGACTTTAATTTTTGAGTAAAATTTACATTATTTTTATAATTTAATAATATTGGATTTTTTAATTCATATGATAATTCCTCAAGGTCATTTTCAAAGAAAAACCAAACTATATTTTTAGTGTTTTTCTTATAGTATTCTTTTAAAATTGCTAACTGAGACAATGAAGATGTTCCAGAATATCCTAAGTTCAAAACATTTTTATTCGCTAATTTTCTTAAGTTTGAAGCTAAATCATAAGGTCTGTTAACACACGCTCCATGAGCAAAAGAGTCTCCTATAACTAAATAATCAATTTTTTTTTTATCCCACTCTTGATCTGGATTATTAAAACCATATCTATCACTCTCATAAACTGAATAAATGCCATTCTCGTTACAAAATATTGTTTTCCTATTTGAAACTCCAGCAAGAGCCAAAAATGTTTCATCATTTTTTATGATAAGATTAAATGGAGATACTGAAACTGTTATATTGTCATTATCTTTTGATAAATCTTTGTAAATTTCAAGTTTACTTCTTTTATCGTATTTGGATCCTGTGTTTTCATAAAGAATTTTGCTTTTATAACTCAATAATATTTTTTTATAAAAAAAGTTGAAATATACTTCGGATGAATAAATAAAGAATATAAATGAAATAAACGTAATAATAAAATATTCATTATTTAAAAACTTAAAATTAAAACTTAGTATTGAGAATATAATTAAAAAAATTGTTACATAATAATATATTAGATAATAATCTCTTTTATCACTTTCCCAGTAAATTTCAGATCTATAAAAAACGTAAAAAAATAGTATTAAAGAAATTAATAGTAGGGTTTTTGAAAAATATTTTTTTATCACAAGAAATCTTAATATAACTAAATATAAAGCAATAGAAGTAATTAATCTAACTTTTATAACATAAAAATCTTATTTTTATCAGAATTTTATCTATTTCTTAATTTTGAAATTGCTTTTTATTTAAAATTTATTAAGAAATGGAGAAAGTATGAAATACTTTTTATATATATTTATTTTTTTTAAAGATTTATTTTTATCAAGAAAAAATTTTTTTCACAATTCTAAACCTACAACATTTCAATTAATGAGATTTTTTTGTAAAATGACTGATGGGGTAATATTAACTTTTATCTCTAAGTTTTTAAACTTAAAATCAAAATTACCGTCAAGGTTCAAAAATGGATTTTCTATAGAAAATCCATTAACTCTAAATGAAACAATAGATTTAAAAAATGCATTATTGGATATGCACATCAAAAGCTCAGCAAATGATAAAATAAAATTTAAAGAAAATGCAATTGATTTCAATTTTTATAATTCAAAAAATATTGTGAAATTTAATATTGCCCCTGAAGAAATGATGAAAAATAAACTGGTTGCTAAATATGCAACAAACAATCAATGGATTAAAAGATGTTATGAAGTTTTAGGAACTCAGCCCTACTTAGTTGGTATAACAGCTTGGGTTACTCTACCTTCTCCTTTATCGTCTAATGATTATGATGATATTGGTAAAATTGAAAGCTCTCAAATGTGGCATAGAGACTGTGATTACCTAAGAGATATTAAGGTTATGACATATTTAACTAACGTAGAGAATGAAGAGGACGGACCATTCGAGATCATTAAAAATTCCCATTGTTTAACTTTTTTTAATCCATTTAAATATGCAATGGGTTTAGCTATGCGTGTAAAGAGTGAATATGTAAATAAATATTATATAAATAAAAAACATTCTTTTTTAGGAAAATCTGGAAGTACTTTTCTTGTTGATACTAGGGCTCTGCATAGAGGCAAAACAATTAATAAGAAAAATCACTATAGATTAACCTTGCAGCTATATTTTACTAATAGCTTATTTGGTAACGAAGTTAGACATTCAAAATTGAAATTAGATGAAAGTTGGGATAGTTATAAAGTTTGGCATGACGCAAATAAAAATACAAATACTTATAAAGCTCTTTTTATTAAATAAAAAAACCTCATTATTATTATACAATAATTGAATTTTGTTAGTCAAAAATAATAGTATATGTATCAATCTTATTTTTTGATGTTAAAAATACTCAATGAAAAAAATTCTTACCGTCGTTGGAACAAGACCTGAGATTATAAAAATGTTTCCTTTAATTAAAGAGTTGGATAAAAAATTTAACCAAAAAATAATCTTTTCTGGTCAACATTTTAGTGAAAATATGGCTAGTATTTTTTTTAAAGATCTAAAATTAAGACAACCAAATATTAATATTAATATTAAAGATAGAAATAATTTTTATAACGAATTCTATACAAAACTTAGATTAATAATAAGAAAAGAAAATCCTGAAGCTATAATTTACCATGGAGATACTTTTACAACACTAGCAAGCGCAATGGTTTCTCACCTTAATTATCCAGAAATAAAAAATATTCATATTGAGTCAGGGTATAGATCCAATGATAGATCATCAATTGAAGAAAAGATAAGGAAAATAGTTGATAATATCTCATATGCAAATTTTACAATTAGAAAAGCAGAAAGAAATAACCTTTATAAAGAAGGGTTAAAAAAAAATGTGTATGAAGTTGGAAATACTATTTACGATAGTATCCAAATAATAAAAAAAAGAGTAAGAAAGAATAATAAAAAAAAATATATTTATGTAACAATTCATAGAGTGGAAAATGTTGATAATAAAAAAAGATTAGGACAAATTTTTAATTTTTTGAATATTATTTCTAAAAAAATAAATATTGTGATATCTCTACATCCAAGAACAAAAAAAATGAAAAATAAATATAAATTAAGATTTAATAAAAATATAAAAGTTATCAACACAATGAACTATAGTGATAATATCTCATATTTAGATAATTCACATTTTTGCATAACTGACTCTGGTGGATTACAGGAAGAATCGATTATATTAGGAAAAAAATGTTTTATTCCTCTTCAAAGCACACCTCACAAATATTATTTAGGGAAAAATTCAAATGAATTAATTGATATTAAAAATATTAAAAAAATTTTGAGTTACATAAATCAAGAAATTAAAATTAAAAAATTTGATCATAAAAAAAATGTTACCAAGAATATATGCCGAATTTTAAAAAAAATAATATAAAATTTTTTTATCAAAATAATGATAAAAGAATAATAAGTAAAATTTATAAAAATTTTAAAGAAGATAATTGGGTTAATGGTAATATTATAAAATCTTTTGAAAATGATTTTAAACAAAAATTAAAAACAAATAGTCATGCTTGCTCTTGTAACTCAGGAACAGATGCTCTCAAGTTAGCAATCTTACTAGATAGAGATAAGAGTAAAGATATATACTTAACTACTCCCTACTCATATATAGCGACATCCAGTGTTGTTAAATTTTTAAACCTTAATATTATTTATATAGATGTGGAGAAAGATAACTTTTTGTTAGATTTAAACAAACTAGAGTATTTTTTAGAAAATTCACCAATTAATATAAAAAAAAGAATTAAGGGTATAATTTTTGTTGAGCTATTCGGAAATACAACTGATTTACCAAGATTAAAAAAAATTGCTAAAAAGAATAGACTCACTCTTATAGGTGATTGTGCACAAAGTTTTGGAACAAAATTCAAAAATCATTCTACGTGTAACTATTATGATTATTCTGCATATAGTTTCTATCCAACTAAAATGTTATCTGCTTATGGAGATAGTGGAATGCTTATGATTAAGGATGAAAAAAAATTAAAGAAAGCATTATTATTAAAAAATAATGGTCATGGTGAAGAAAATAAAGATCATTGTCAAATTTTAGGGATTAATTCAAGAATGGATTCTATTCAAGCATTTATTTTAAAAGAACAATTAAAAACAGTTAACAAAGTAAAAAAGAAGAAAAAAATAATTTTTGATTATTACAATAAAGAATTTAAAAATTTATTATCTAAACCAATATTTAATAAAGATAATAAATCAAATAATTATATCTATACTTTCTATTTACCCCAAAAGTGTAAAATTAAATTTTTGAATTATATGAAAAAGAACAATATTGAGTGTAAAGCTTATTATAATAGTTTGCTTGCAGAAAATAATTTATTAAAATCTGAAACACAAAACCCATTAACTAACGCATTATATAACAAAAAAAATCTTATTTGTTTACCATCAAATGAAAAGTTAAAAATTACTGAAATTTATAAAGTCTCAAAATTAGTAAAACAATTTATATTTAATCATCCCTATTGATTTTAAGCATCTCTTTTGAATTAATTTTAATTAATATAATTAAGCTAGATATTAACAAGATGAATCCTATTATTGACATTATGTCGTTATTAACAAAATTATTAAAAATAACTTTGTTAATTTTAAAAAAATAAAAAATAAAAAAAATAGTACAGCTATGAAGGCTTACATAACTAATATATTCTCTATTTTTTAGAACATAGGCGACAAAAGGAAGTAAGATAACGAATTCATACATGCCATGATAAACAAGCACAGTACTAAGTAAAAATAATGAAACTAATTTTGTATGATTTTCTATTTTTAAATTTTTAAAAATAAAAAATATGAGAACTAAACTAATCGCAAATATCACTGGATAAAGATTATTAAGACCGAAATTAACTAGAATACTTTGTAGGGTAAAAAAACTTTTACCTATATTGTTAACTTCTCCTCTACCTTGAATTAATTCAAATGCTAAAAAAAATGGATCAAATATTCTTTCAAATGAATAGATATCTAAGTAAAAATAATAACATAATGCGAAAAATAAATTTAATAACGCAAAGTAGAATAAAACTTTATATTCTTTGTTAATAAAGGCATATAAAATAAAAATAAAAGATACATTATATTTAAAAAAAGATACTAAAAGAAAAAGTGATTTAAATAGTTTCGATTTACTATAATAATAACAAATTAAACAAAATAAAACTATTATAGACAAATTCCCAATTGCTAGAAGATTTGTAAAAGGTGTAGCTGTAAAACTTATCAAAATTACAATCTTTGTCTGATTAATATCTAATTTAAAAACTTTTTTTAAATAAAAAATTGTAAACAGTAACAAAATAATATTGATCACAAAAAATATAATTTTTGCAACTTCTAATCCAAATAAGGTAAATGGACCAAATAAAATATATAAAGAATGGGGATATAAAGGATTTCTACTTATATCTTCAAATATATCTATTTTTTGATAAAAAAGTTTTGATAGAGTGTAAGGTATATCAAAATCTGACCCATGATTTAATAAATTAAATAATACTTTTGAACAAAAAATTAATAATATAGAAAATAATAAAAAATTGATAATTTTATTATTCTTAAGTATTTTATTTTTAAACATTAGATAGTATGATGTTAAATCATAAAATTATTACTAATAATACGTTTTTAAAAAATAATGATATAAAATGTTAGACAGAATAACAAACAAAATAAGAGATATCATAACTGGAAAAAATTGTAAAATCATTGAACCTGTCAATTTATATGAATGTGAACTTGGTAATAATGTTTTTGTTGGTCCTTTTGTTGAGATTACAAAAGGTGTAAAAATTGGAGACAACACAACAATTTCTAGCCATAGCTTTATTTGTAACTTAGTAACTATTGGAAAAAATTGTTTTATTGGCCATGGTGTGATGTTTACAAATGATCTTTTTAGAGATGGAAAAATTGTCAATGATCCAAAAAGATTTTTTAAAACCAATATAGGAAACAATGTGATTATTGGATCTAATGCTACTATTTTACCAGTAAAAATAAGTTCTGGTGTTGTTATTGGTGCTGGAAGTGTTGTTACGAAAAATATTGATGTCAAGGGAACTTACGCAGGTAATCCAGCAAAACTATTACGAAAACTTTAATCTTTAATCTTAATTATAAAAATTGTTTTAAGAGTATTGTAAATATTTTTAATAATTTTCATTTTACTATAACCAAATTTTCGACCTATATTTTCTCCTGGAATTTCAATAATCTTTAGTTTTTTCATCATTGCTCGAACCATCAATTCTGAACAGCTATTAAAATCTTTTGAAATAAGGTTAATATTTTTAATTTTTCTTAAATTATAAATTCTAAAACTACAAGTAAAGACCTTTATATTATAATTTTTTATCTCTGAAAAAAAAATTTTGTAAATAAAAGATCCTCCCCAAGAGAGGATAGCTTTAATAGTGCCAAGTTTATTTACTTTATCGAAAAGTTTATAAGATACATTTATAATATCATATTGTTCTGATCTAATCGTATCTACTAAAGTATCAATTATCTTATAATCGTATGTACAATCTGAGTCGTAGGTGATTAAATATTCAGTATCTGCTAGCTTGATGCTGTTTATCAAAGTTTGCCCATAACCACTATTTTTTTCATGACAGTGAATTTTTATATCATGATTTGGGTTATTTTGCTTATATTCAAAAAGTTTTTCTTTAGTTTCGTCAGTACTGCCATCTTCTATAAATAGGAATTTTATTTTTATCTTATCATCTAAAAGATTATAAATTTTTTCAATTGTTGCAAAGTAATTGTCTAGACCTTCTTGCTCATTATAAAATGGTGTTGCAATTGTAAGTGAATTCAATATTAGGTTCCCCAGCAATCCTTAATTTGAATAAAATCCTTGTTTACATTAATTGCTCTCTCGGTTTTCCCTATTAATGTTTCAACACTTCTATCTCCGAATCTTAATTTTATTGTTGTTAATTTTCTTTTGGGAAAAATTTTATTTGCAACTTCTCTCATATCAATTATTTTTAAATTTCTGTATGAATATCTGCCAGTAGGCATGCTAGCAGTAAAAAGAAGTAAATTTACCGCCTCTTCCAATGTAATAAAAAATCTTTTACATGGTGTTACTGGAATTTTATCTTTTTCATTTATTTGTGACCATATTCTTGTAACTGAATAACTTGTATCAAATACATTTACAAATCTCGCAACATTGCCTCCTTTATTTAAGACTATTCTCTCACATATTAATTTTGATGCCCCATAAGAAGTTATAGGATTCGCAGCTTTACAGGTAGAGCCAACTATTATTTTTTTTATATTTAATTTTGCAATATTTGTAGTGCTTAATATATTTAACATAGTCACTTTTGATGGATTTAATTCTGCATAGTCAGCTCTTTTATCTGCTGCTAAATGGAAGCAAAAATCAAAGTTAGTTTTTTTAAGTTTATTGATATTTATGTTTTTTGTAACATCAAGATTAATGTCAGCGCTAGTAATATATTTTGTATAGTTTTTTAATTTTTTTATTATTTGTGTTCCGATTGTTCCTGATGACCCTGTTACTAAAATTTTTTTATTTTTGAATATTTTAAAGTTTATATTTGGTTTTTTTATATTTCTGCCAAATATTTTTTCAAATTGGTACATGATAAATTTGTATACTTTTTATTATTTAATATTATTTTTACTGTTTAATATGATTTAGCCAACTTAAGAGCTTCTGTATCATCTATAACACAAACTTCAAATTCTTTTATAAAGAAAGTATCTTTTTTTTTGTGAAGTTTATATGAAGATTTCATAATTAGACTAGTTTTAAAGATAAAACGAGATCCATAATCCCGATAAAAATTTTTTAAATCTCAGATTTTTTTTTGGAATATACTAAATTAATTAAAACAAAAATTTTTTTATCTCGTTATACAAATATGCAATTTTCTGATCTCTTCCATAAAAAAGCCATGGACTTTTTACCAAATTTGTTTTTTCTGTAGCTAATAAAAAATTTTCAATAATTTTTTCATCTTTTAAAGATACTATATTGAACCGTGGATCAATTTTTTTAAAAAAATTATTTTTGTTAATCTTTAAATTTAATCCAAATCTTTTTAGTAACAACTCGGCTGTGTCCATAATTTCATTTGGGTTTACGTCATGAAAAATTGCTTCTATAGAAATTTTACTCACACCATTCAATTTATACAAATAAATTCTTGTTATATTGGTTTCATCTGAAAATATTTGTAAATAAGTATTTTCGGGTATATCAGAAATCATATTTGCACTAATTTGTAACATCTTTATGTATTCAGACTCTAATTTTTCACCATTAAATTTGTTAATGAGTTTCGTTGGATTTCCTGTCCATACTACATAATCGTTATTAATCATTTTACCATTTTTGATAATATTGAGTTTGTTTCCTATCCACTCTGGTTCAATTTTACTTTTCAAAAATATTTGAACACCATTATTTTCTAAATAATCTTGTAATTTTAAAAAAAATTCATTAAATCCATGCTTAGGCAGTGATGCTAATAATTTTTCTTTAAATAATTTTTTTCTTTTTACTGCAAAATACTTATCTAATGTAGAGTTTTTATTTTTTAAATTCAAAATTTCAGACTCATTTTCTAATGAAGCTATCCTTGATATTTGTAATGCTCCAGGGCTATTAAAGTTTAATTTATCGGCTTTTAAATTGTGTCTTTCCATTAAGCGTAAAAAAAAGGATTTTTCTTTTTCACCATAAATTGAAATTCTATCTAATGAAGATTTAAAGTTATTTTTTTTCAAATCTGGTAGTTCATTTAAATCAATATTTTTAAATGTTGGAACAGCATAGTTCCTTGTGTATGTTTCTTCACCTTCGCAATTAACATGACAGCCGTACGTATGTTCAAAAATATCCAATTCATTACTAAATACTTTTTCAATTTTTTTATACCATATATTATTAACATCTAAATATTGCACACCTCTGAAAAATTTATCGTTTTCAAATTCAAAGTCTCTTAAAACACCACCAAGACCTGCTGTTTGTTCATGAATTTCAATTTCAACTTGCTCATTAAGTAAAAGGAAAGCTGTTATGCAGGAAGTAATTCCTCCACCTACTAAAATTATTTTTTTCATTTTTTTTTCGCTATTATTGTCCAGCTAGAAATCTTGACTGAGTCTTTTAAACTTTTAGAATAATTATAAACTTTTTTATGTTGTAACATCAGTATATCGAAATCTTTAAAAAATTTTATCATGTCAAGTTTTGTACTAAAATAAACACCTCCAATATTTTTAAATGGTCCTTTATTAAATTTTTGAAAATTTTTTTTATTTTTATTATAATAGGTTGTCCCTGTTGAATACCAATCAACGCCAATAAAAATAGAGTTTTTTTTTAAAGATTTGTGTATTAATTTTATTGTCTGTTTTATATTATGATTTTCATTATGCGTTATGGCTGCTCTGTCAAAAATAAGATCATACTTTTTTTCAAATATTGGGTTATTTTCAAAATTACCATGAAATAAATTTACTCTTTTCTTATACTTTTTTTTTAAAAAGTTTATTATGATTTCACTCTTGTCTATTCCGAAATATTGACTTTTCTTTGTCAAAAAAAATGGAATATTTGCACCAGCTCCACATCCCAATTCTAATACTTTTGATTTTTTGTTGTTGATTATTTTAATACAGAATCTACTTATAAGTGAAACAATGTCTGACCATGGCCAAATAGACAAATGTTTTTTATTTTTATAAATATTATTCCAATAATTCATTCTAATTATTAATAAAATTACTTAAGTTTTTGATTACTTTTTCTATTACCTTTTTTTTGCAAGAGTAATATATTGGCAAGCTAACAGAATTTTTAAAATAAATATCTGAGTTCATAAAATTTCCTTTAATTTTAGATTTATAAAATGAAAATTTATTAATAGGTATGTAATGTTGTTGAAGTCTAATTTTTTCTTTTAAAAAAAATTTCATTAAATCTTCTTTTTTTTTTTTAATCTTTGAAAAGTCAATATGAATAATAAATAAATGATATGCCGATTGTATTTCTTTGTTTATTTCAGGGATTTTTATGTAAGGAATATTTTTTATTTTTTTAAAATAAACTTTAGCAATTTGATTCCGTTTTTTTATAAATCTATCTAATTTTTTTAGTTGCGATATGCCTAGACTACAATTTAAATCACTTAACCTATAATTATATCCTGGTTCTTTAATATCATAATGCCAATGTTCTTTTCCTCTAATAATACCATGAGATCTGAATAATATACTTCTTTTATAAAATTTATAATTATTTGTGGCCATAAATCCACCTTCACCAGTTGTTATTGATTTAACTGGGTGTAATGAAAATATAGAAATATCAGAATGTTTACATGATCCTATATAGTAATCTTTATTTAAATATCTATATTTTGTACCAAGGGCATGACAAGCATCTTCAACCATATAACATTTCAATTTTTTTTTTATTTTATAAAATAAAATATTATTTTCACAGTTTCCTCCTAAGTACATTGTCAATAATAACTTAATTCTTTTTAATTTATTTCTTTTTAGACATTGAGTTAATGTTTTTGGTGTCATTAATCCACTTACTGGATCTACATCAGCATAATAGATCCTGGCACCTAGGTTAAATAAAATATTTGATGCACTTACAAAATTTACTATCGGCATTACCACAATATCATTTTTTTTTATTTCTATTGACTTAAATGCAAGCTGTAGTGCAGACGTTCCACTTGTACAAGTGGTTGTGTATTTGCATTTTAAGTGCTTTTGTAAATCTTTTTCAAAATTTTTAACAAAAGGACCTGATGTTAGTAAATCATTATTTAATGAATTTTTTAACGCAATATGATCATTTTTATCAATATATTGTCTACCGTAGTTTATTATTTTCATGCTCAATGAAGTTAAATTAATATTTCTTTAACTTAACTTGTGTATTTTTTTTGTAAGTATCAACCAACTTTTTTAGTTCACTTATCGATAAATATTCTTCATTATTATAACTATTGTATTCAAAATTTTTTTTAACTTTATTATATTTTTTTCTTTTATAATTATTTAAAACATGTGCGTGAATATTATCTACAATGCTATAACAATATTTTAAATCATAAGCATTATGACTATCTGCTTTTGAAATAAGCTCCTCATGTAATTTTTCACCTGGACGCATTCCAATTGTTTTATAAGTAAAATCTTTATTAATAGATTTAGCGACATCTAGGATTCTATATGAAGGTATTTTTGGAACAAATATTTCACCTCCCAAATTATCTCCCATGCATTTTAGAACAAATTTTATAGCATCCATTAAATCAATATTAAATCTTGTCATTTTAATATCAGTGATAGGAAAACTTTGATTTTTTTCTAAATTTAAAAACTTAGGAATGACAGAGCCTCTGCTGCCAAAAACATTTCCATATCTAACAACACTAAATTTAATATTTCTTTTTCCTTTTAAAAAATTTGCAGATGTAAACAGCTTATCTGCTACTAACTTTGTGGCTCCATATAAGTTTAATGGTGAAACTGCTTTATCAGTCGATAATGCTATCACATTTTCAATTTTATTATTCAAACTTGCATTAATAATATTCTGAGACCCTATTATATTTGTTTTAATAAATTCTGTAGGATTATACTCTGAAATTGGAACATGTTTTAAAGCGGCAGCATGAATCACGATATCCACCTCATTGAATGCTAAGTTTAACCTCTCAAGATCTCTTATATCACCTAAAAAAAACCTCACCTTTTTTATTTTTTTTGGGTCAATATTTTGTCGCATTTCACTTTGCTTAAACTCATCTCTACTAAAGATAATTATTTTTTTGATATCGGAGTATGATTTTAAAATTAAATTAACAAACTGTTTTCCGAAAGACCCTGTTCCACCAGTGACTAGAATAGATTTGTTTTTAAGAAATGTCATTGAAATTTAATTGATATATAGATAAGATTATCATTTTTTGCAACCATTCATAATTAGCATTATTATAGTATATAAAATTTAAATGATTAAAAGATTATTGATAATTCCTGCAAGAATTGGATCAAAAAGAATTATTAATAAAAATATAAAAAAATTTAGAGGTAAACCTATTATTGAATATTCAATTGAAAGTGCACTTAAGAGTAAACTTTTTAGTGAAATAAATATTTCAACAGATAGCTTAATTGTTAAAAAGATTGCACAGAAATACTTCGTAAATATAGATTTTCCAAGACCAAAAAAACTTTCTGGTGATAAAATTGGATTAATGAATGTTTTTAAATTTGTCGTAAATAAATATAAAATACAAAGTAAAAAATTTGATGAGGTATGGTATTTGATGCCATGTGCTCCCCTAATAAATTCAAACGATCTTGTCTCTGCTTCAAATTATTTTAAATTAAAAAAAGCTTCTGCAATGCTTGCTGTGTCTGAATACTCATCTCCAATACAGAGAGCTTTTAAATTAGATAAAAATAAAAAACTTATTCCAATAAATAAAAATAAATTAAAATATAGAACACAAGATTTAAGTAAAAGTTATCACGATTCAGGAACATTTGGTGTTTTTAAGTCTAATGTTTTTTATAACAATTATAAGGTATCATTTTTAAGTTATGTAATTTCACGTAATAAAGGAATCGACATAGATAATATGGACGATTGGAAGTTAGCAGAAAAAATGTTTCAGTTTAATTTAAAAAGTTAATAAAAATTAATATTAATTTTTTCCTAAAGGTCCAAAATTTTTTTGATCAACTTTAAAAAAAAATAATAAAAACATAAGAAAATACCTACCAAAGAGGGTATATATATTCTTGGGGGTTCTCCTCATGGTTACCCTCTGAAATAGCAGGTTTAAAATTTTGGGTATTATTTTCTTTAAACTTAATTAATTCTAAGGTTCTTTTAGCAAAAATTATATTAGCTTCCGCATTTGGATGATTATCCCAAGGCATTAACTGCCAGATACATTCATTTTTATAATTTTTTTGTTCCAAGTTTAGATGGGCAGAATTCCAATTAAATTTATTTTTTATCAAAAAATCATAAATAGAATAATATTTATCAAAACAAATTATATACAATTGAGTGTTATTTTTAAAACATTCCTTTTGAAACTCTAATAATAAATGCCTCATAGTTGACTTTTGGATAAACTTAAAACTTCCAAGAAAAAATTTTAAGACATTCATTAACTCAAATTTACTTTTACTTGTTGGTGAAAAATTAAATAATTTTCCAATTTTGTACAGTCTTGGTATTTTCCAGTAATTATTTATTATATCAGCCCATGCAATAGAGCATGTGTTTCTTTTTTCTAGATCCTGGTGTATTCCAAGAACAATAAAATCAAACTTTATATCTTTAGATTTTAATTTATATTTCATTAAAGATTGATAAAGAGAATATCCGGGAACACCAAAATTTAAATAATCATACTTTTTTAATTCTTTATGTATCAAGTTTGAAAATGTACTTTCCTCATTTAAGGCATAACCATAACTAATTGAACAACCAAATGTGCCAAATAATTTGTTGTCAAAATTAATCTCTTTTAAATTGGACCTTGCTCCAAAATTATTAAGTGTATATTTACATAAATAGTCATTTTTAAAATAAGGAATTGTAGTTTTGACACTAATTTCACTATTTTTGATCAAGTCCCAACCTAGAGTTTTACATTTTTTAGAATTTTTATTTTCAACGCCTAGGGAATCGACTTCATAATGTCTCGATAGCTTAATACTTGGAACTCTTTTAATATTTTCAAAATCATTATTTTTAAATCTATTTTTTAAAATTTTTAAAAAAAATTCACACATTATAATGACTAACGTAATAATTATAATTACAGCCAATGTATTCGTCATTTTTTGAAAAAAATCCATTTTATAACTTCATCTATTTTTATAGGCCTTGTTGTTTTAAGGTTAATAATTTTATCCAAGTCCTCAGAATGAATTCCATTATGATCTGCTCTTTTAACAATCAAATCTGATCTTTTAATTATTTGATTCTTTTTAATTTCTTTTTTGGCAACAATTCTTCTGGCTAAACTTTTTCTTTCATTTCTTATTACTGGTTGTTTTAAATTATTTCCTAGAGCAACTTCAGATTCTCTTATACCCTTAACCATTACGGATAATTCTTTTTTCTCTAATGAAAAAAAATGATCTGGTCCTTCGGCAAACTTATTATAGGTAATATGTTTTTCAATTACACTTGCACCCAATGTAGCAGCAATACATGGAATTAAAGGGCTCAAAGAGTGATCTGAGTATCCAGTATTAGTTCCAAAAGTAGTCTTAATTGATTTTATCATTCTTAAATTTAGCTGATAATTTTTAGCAGGATATATTGAAACAGTGTGTAAAATTGAAAAATTTTGATGGTATAATCTTATAGTTTCATAAGCTAAAAAAATATCCTTAATATTACTTGCACCTGTAGAAATTATTAGGGGTATTTTGGTCTGCGCAGCTTTTTTTATAATAGTCAAATCTTGAATTTCAGTTGAGGCTATTTTCAAAAAATCTACTTTTATTTTTTTTAAATAATTGATTGTGTCACAATCAAAACAAGATACTCCAAAAAAAATATTTTTGGAATGAGCATGTTTCATTAGGCTAGTAAGCCAACTTTTAGGTAGTTCAAGCAATTTTAAAACTTTCCACCCAGGTTTATTTTTTTGGATAATTTTATCAGCAGTAAAAAGTTGAAATTTAACAGCATCACATCCGGAGCTTGCAGCAATATCAATAAGCTCAATTGCTCGATTATATTCACCGTTAAAGTTTGATCCAGCTTCTGCAATTATAAATACTTTGTCAAAACTTTTATACTTAACATTTCCAACACGAAAGATTTCTTGATTCTGAATTAAATTTTTTGCCATATTGTTTTATTAATATTTTATAGGTATGATAATTAATTAAACAAAATGCAAAAAATTTGCAACGAATAAAACGATAAAATGGAAAAATGCGTAGCATTCAGAGTAGATTTTGATGAAATCATAGGCTATGGACATGTGTTTAGAATTATCAATATAGCAAAACATTTATTTAAAAAAAAAATTAAAATAATCGTAATTACAACTAGTATAAAAGAAATAAAACGAATTGAAAAAAATATAGATAAAAGATTTATTATAGAGCGAACAAATAATAACCATAAAAGTATAGTTAGCATTTTAAACAAACATAATTGTACTACTTTAATCTCAGATATTTCTAATCACCACTACCTTAAAAAAAAAAATTTTTTTATAAAATATAATGAATTTTTAAGATCAAAAAAAATTAAAACAATATCATTTGATGACCCTGAACAGTTATGTAGCAGTGATCTTTCTATTGTACCATATGCTTGCAAATCGATAAAAATTAAAAAATTAAAAAAAACCAGAGTTTTAAAGGGGATAGAATATGCAGTAATGCCTGTTATTTCTAAAAGATTTTTAAAGGATAAAATTAAAAAATTAGCAGATAAAATATTGGTTGTTATAAGCGGAACAGCTGATGAGAGATTAATAAAAAAAATATTATTATCTATCAGTAAAATTAATTATCAAAAAATTAAAGTTAAAGTATTTATTGGTGATACTAAACAAAAAATATTTTCTGAAATATTGAAAAATAATAAGCATATGAAAATTATCTTATTCAATAAATTTAAAAACATATTAGATCTTTTATTATGGAGTGATATTGCGATCGTTGGTGAAGGTTTAATAAAATATGAAGTGGTGGCGACCAGAACGCCTGGTTTTTTTATCAATAGCTCAATAAATCAATCAAATTTAAACAATAAGTTAATCCAAGATTTTAACAACTTAAAAGTATTAAATTTTTTAGATAAATCTGATTTTAAAAATTCTAAAAAAATATCTAAAATTTTCTCAGATTATATACAGTCAAAAAATAAAAGGTTATTAAATTTAAACAATTCAAAGAAAATAAAATTTAATCAATCTTTAAAAATTATTCAAGAATATATTAAATAAACTTATTTTTTATTAAAAAATATTGCATCAAAAGTCCAGATTTTAAAATTAGAAAAACTATAATTTAAGCTTCCTAACTTACCATCGTGTGCATTTGATAAATTAATTAGTTCAAAATTTCTATGATTTAGATATTTCATAATTTTTGTAAAATCATCATTTTTATTTTTATAAAATTTATAAGGATTAATAGCAGCAATAATCATTTTAAATTTATTCTTTTTTAGCATTTCATTTGCTCCCTGTAATACTTCTAGAGTGTTCGACTGACAATCAATTTTTAAAATGTCTATTTTATTTTTACTTAGGTTAAAATAATTTTTAATACCTATATTTTTATTTAATATACTGTCTAAAGTTTCTTGAAAAATAATTTTTTTGATTGGCTTTATTAGTTCTTTTTTGTAAAGTTTTTTGTAGGGTGAACCTTTATCGATTTGGTAAAGTGATGACCATTCAGGGTGTTTATGTGAATGTATAAAGAATGAAGTTTTTTTTCTCTTATCACTAAGAGCAGCATCTAAAAATTTAAATTTTTTATTAATCAGTTTGTCTAATGATTCATTTTTTATTGGATCAATCATCAAGGCTTTATTAATGTTTTCTAACCCAATTTTTTTTGTTAAAAAAAGACCTTTATGAGCACCAGCATCAATAATTGATATTTTATTTTTGAAAAAAAATTTAATTAAATCTTTTAATATATGTTTTCTTTTAGTCATTAACCTTTGTTAATTTACCTTATATTTGATTTTGAAAAAATATAATATATAAATTTTAAGAATAATGAATGAATGAATAATTTAGATAAAATTGAAAATTATTATAATTTTTATTTAAAGAAATATAAAAAAGGACCAAAGGCTGTAAATTGGGGTTCAAAAAAATCTCACGATCTAAGGTTTTCTAAAATTTTAGAAGCTGGTAATTTTAATAATAAAAAAATTCATGACGTTGGTTGTGGGTTGGCTCATTTCTATAAATTTTTAAAAACAAAAAAAATTAAGTTTAATTATATGGGGTCTGACATTTCAAGTGATATGATTGCGGCTGCAAAAAAGCAATCTAGTAATAAAAGAATTAATTTACAGAATATTAATTTATTAGAGGTTAATAATAAAAAATTACTTAAAAAATTGAGTGCTGATTTTGTTGTAGCAAATGGATTATTTACAGTAAAAACTGATTTATCAAACAAATATTGGTGGAAGTATATAAGACAGATGTTGAAAAAAATGTTTTGTATTACAGGAGAGTGCTTGGTTTTTAACTTAATGAAGAGCAATGTAGACTATAAAGATAAACATTTATATTATCAGTCTATAGACGTGCTAATAAAATTTATTGAAAAAAATCTGAGCAATAAAATTGTCATTAAACAAGATTATCCATTGTACGAATTTATGGTTTACATATATAAAAAATAAAACTTATGAAAATTCAAAAAAAAACAGTTAAGATTTTAAAAAAAGTTATAAATTTTGATCTAAAAACAGAAAATCACTTAAATACAAAAATCTTAGATTGTTGTGATTCATTAAAGTTTTTAGAAATCTTAATAGAAACTGAAAAAGTTCTAAAAAAAAAAATTACTAACAGAAATATTCAAAAATTCAGTGATATAAATAAATTATTTTTAAAATGAAAAAAACAATCTTACTTACTGGAAGTGAAGGAAGTATAGGTAGCCAGATTTATAGTTCTTTAAGAAAAAAATATAAAATCATTCGTATTGATAAAATTAAAAATTTATCTAAGTTTTTTTATAGTTGTGATTTGACAAATCCCAATCAAACATCAAAAGTTTTTAAAATAATTAAAAAGAAACATAAAAAGGTTGATCTTTTGATTAATTGTGCTGGCAAAATTCATAATGAACCTTTCATCAAATATGATAAAAAATTCTTAACACATTCAATTAAAAGTTGGAACTCAACTATAAATAATAATTTAAATGCAACATTTCATTCAAATAAGTTTTTTTTGGACAACTTTTGCTTAAATGAAATAATAAATGATGAAAAGTTAATAATCAATTTTAGTTCAATAAATTCCAAAGGTGTATGTGGGCAGGCAGCCTATGGCGCTGGTAAAAGTGCCATTGAAACTTTTAGTAAGGTTTTATCTCAAGAACTTGGTTTTCTTAAAATAAGAGTTGCATGTATAGCTCCTGGTTATTTTGATTTAGCTTCAACTAATAAAAATTTAAGCAAAAATAATAAAGCTTCTATAATTAATGAGACACCACTTAGAAGATTTGGAAAAATTAATGAACTTATTAAAGCAATAAATTTTATTATAAGTAATAAATTTTTTAACGGTAAGACTCTTAAAATAGATGGAGGTTTATAAAATTGACCAATAAAGTAGTAATATTTGGTACCGGCGATATAGCAGAAGAAGTTTATAACTATCTGAGCATTGATAGTGATTTTGATGTTGTTGCATTTACTATAGATAAAAAGTTTATTAAAAAAAAATCTTTTATGGGAAAGCCCATTGTTGCATTTGAGAGCATTAAAAGAAAATATCCATCGAAATCCTTTAATATGTTTATTGCTATTGGATATACAAATTTTAATCAATTAAGATTCAAAAAATATAACGAGGCAAAAAAAAAGGGATATAAATTAATAAGTTATATAAGTTCTAAAGCTAGTATTATTGGTAACCAAAAAATTGGTGACAACTGTTTAATTCTTGAAAATAATTCAATACAAACTACGGCAAAAATTGGTTCGAATGTTTTTTTGTGGTGTAATAATTTAATTGGTCATCATGTAGTAATAAAAGATAATGCTTATATAGCTGGTGGCTGTGTTATTTCAGGCTCTAGCATAATAGATAAGTATTGTTTTATTGGTGTGAATTCTACAATCACACACGGTATCAAAATTGGGAAAAATTGTTTTATTGGTGCAAATACATTGGTTAATGAGAGTTTAAAAAGCAAGACTTTATCCATCGCTAATCCTGCAAAAAAAATTAAAATAAATAACCTAGATTTAATAAATAATATTTTAAAATAATAAAATGAAATGGCAAAGCTTAGGCTCTATATTTAATCCTAAAAAATATTTGAAATGGGTTGAGTCTCATGCGTGGGTACCAACTCCAATAATTATTAAAGGTGATAAGGTAAGAATATTTTTTGCTGGTAGAGACAAAGAAAATCACAGTAATATTGGGTATTTTGATATTTCGCTAAAAAATCCCAAAAAGATATTAAAAACTTCAAAGATCCCAGTCCTCAAAAAAGGAAGGCTTGGTTGTTTTGATGACTCAGCTGCAATTCCATCTCAAATAATAAAAGTAAATAAAAAGTATTTTTTATATTATGTTGGGTGGACAAGAGGAGTTACTGTACCTTATATATCGTCTATTGGACTAGCAATAGCTAAAACTTTAAATGGAAAGTTTAAGAGACATAGTGAGGCTCCAATAATAGGAAGAAGTAATCATGATCCAATATTTACAGCGTCTTGTTTTGTAGAAAAAATAAAAAAAACATTTAGGATGATTTATACATCAAATAAAAGCTGGAAAAACGACAAATTCTTCACACCAAATTATAATTTAAAATATGCATACTCCAAAGATGGTATTGAGTGGCAAACGACGGATAAGTTTTTACTTAAAAAAAATATTACAAATGAAATAGCGATTACAAGGCCATGGATACTAGAGGAGAGAAAAAAAAAATTACTATTTTATTCTTATAAAAATTATAAAAATCAAGGAAGAAATTATAAGATTGGTGTTGCAACAAATCATAAGAATGTATGGAAAAGAAAAGATAATAATTTAGAAATTAATAATAAAAAAGACAAGTTTGATAATTACATGCAAGAATATGCGGGAATTGTTAAATATAATAAAAATTATTATATGTTTTATAATGGAAACAATTATGGAGAAAAAGGGGTTGGCTTAGCAACAATTCATGAAAAAGAACTTTTAAAATACTTTACTAATGAAAAGTAAAAAAAGATTTGATTTAATTTCAGTTTTTAAATCAATAGTAATCAATAACCCTAATAAAATAGCAATTAACTTCGGTAATAATAAACAGTATACATTCAGACATTTAGATGAAGTGTCAGATCAAATACTTCAGATTTTTAAAAAACTAAAAATAAAAAATAATGACATAGTCGCAATAGATTCTGTAAAAAATTTATATTCTTTTGCTCTAATTATTGCGTGTATTAAAAATCATAATCCATATTCTTTTATAGAGATATCAAAATATAATCATAGACTATTAAAAATTTTAAAAATTCTTAAACCCAAAAAAATATTTACATTTAGTAAAAAAAATATAGGTAACAACTATTTTTTAAACGAGAAAAGTTTTTTAAAAATTAAAAAAAAGTATTTATATGAGAAAAAAAATATCTTAAAAAAAAATAAGATAGCCTACATAATGTTTACGTCTGGTAGTACTGGCGATCCAAAAGGCGTCCCTATTACACATGATAATTTATCTTTTTTTATTGATTGGACCAAGAAAACTTTTGGATTTTCTAATTTGTCAGTTATTAGCAATTTAAATCCTCTTCATTTTGATAATTCTGTATTTGATATTTATGGTGGGCTATTCAATGCCTCTACAATCGTGCCGTTTGAAAAAACAGAACTGAGCTATCCAGAAAACTTAGTAAAAAAATTTATCGAAACAAAGTGTGATACTTGGTTTAGTGTACCATCATTATTAAATTATATACTTGAAATTGAAAAAGCTAAAATTTTTAAAAATATAAAGCTTAAAAATATTATTTTTGGAGGTGAAAGGTTCCCTATTAATGCTGTTAGAAAAATATATAAGTACTTAAATAATACTAATATCTTTAACGTTTCAGGTCCTACTGAATGCACTTGTATGTGTTCGGCTAAAAAAATCTCAAAAAAAGAACTTTTCGAGTCTAATAATTTAAGTGTAGGAAAGATTAATAATTATTTTAAATACTATATTTTAGATAAAAATAAAAAAAAATCTAATGAAGGTGAGTTAATCTTATTAGGTCCAGCTGTATCGACAAATTATTTAAACGAAACAATAAAAAACGAAAAAAAATTTTTTAAAACAAATAAATTAAACGGATACTATACGGGAGATATAGTTAAAGAGTTTAAGAGAAAAGAAATTAAGATTTTAGGAAGAGTAGATAATCAAATTAAATTGATGGGACACCGTATAGAAATAGAAGAAATAGAAAATCAAATAATCAATATATTTAAAATAAAAGAATGTATAATTGAAGTAGCAAAACACTCAATTTACCCCTGGCAAAAATTAACATGTCAAATTTCTGTTAAGGATAAAAAAATAAAGAAAACTTTTTTTGATAAGCTAAAAAACAAGCTTCCATCTTACATGATACCAAAAGAACTTATACTAAGAGAAAAATTCAAATATAATAAAAACGGTAAACTGGACAGAAACTATAATAAAAAATTAAAATGAAAATTGGAATAATGCAACCAACCTTTGTGCCTTGGGCTGGATACTTTGGTTTAATAAACTATGTAGATAAATTTGTTTTTCTGAACGACGTACAATTTGATAGTCGTTCATGGCAACAACGAAATAAGATTTATAATAATAATACTACAGCATGGTTGACTATTCCGGTTGTAAAAAAAAAATTACAAAATCAAAAAATATTTGATGTTAAAATAGATTTTAGTTCAAATTTTAAAAAAAAACATATTAAAACAATTCATCATAATTATGCTAAAGCAAAATATTTTAAAAAATACATAGCTTTTTTTGAAGAGCTTTATTCAAAACAATTTGAGTATTTATCTGAGATGAATATTTATTTTATAAAAGAAATTTGTAATTTAATTGATATTAATGCAGAATTTTTTACATCTAAAGATTTAGATGTGGATGGAAAAAAATCTGAAAGATTAATTAACATATGTAATAAGCTTAAAGTTAAAAAATATATTTCTGTTGAAGGTTCCAAGGATTACCTTCAAGCAGATGCGGGATTGTTTTTAAAAAAAAAGATAAATATTATTTATTTTGGATATAATGAGCTAGAATACAATACTTTTTATAGTAATTTTTTCCCAAAACTTTCTATTATAGATATAATATTTAATTGTGGCGAAAACTCAAAAAAAATTATTGTAGGAGGAATTAATGACTAAAATAAATAATGAAATTATTAATTTTGCAAAAAAAATATTTCCTTATCCAAGAAGTATAACTGGCCCAGGTGTAAGAAAAACATTAAAAGTAATTAAGACAATTATCCCTAATCTCAAAATCTTTAAAATAAAAAGTAATACAAAAGTTTTTGATTGGAAAGTTCCCCTAGAATGGAAGGTGCATGAAGCTTATATAATTACTCCAGATGGAAAAAAAATATGTGATTTTAAAAAAAACAATCTTCATCTTGTTGGATACAGTATTCCAATAAATAAAATTATTACTAAAAATGAACTTGAAAAACATTTGTATTCTCTTCCAAAACAACCAAATGCAGTTCCCTATATTACCTCTTATTATCAAAAAAATTGGGGTTTTTGTATTTCTGAAAACTCTAGAAAAAAATTAAAAAAAGGTAAATATAAAATTATAATTAACACAAGTCTCTTTAAAGGAGTTTTAAATTACGGAGAGATATTAATTAAAGGAAAGTCAACAAAAGAAGTTTTTTTATCTAGCTATATTTGTCATCCTTCAATGGCAAATAACGAAATTTCTGGACCTAGTGTTTTAACTTTTATTGCAAAATGGATTAATAACTTAAAGAATAAAAAATATTCATATAGAATAATTTTTATTCCAGAAACAATAGGTTCTATTACTTATTTGAGTAAAAATTTAAAATCTTTAAAAAAAAACATGCTTTATGGTTTTAATATTTCTTGTGTGGGTGACGATAGAGAATATTCTTATTTACAATCTAAATATGGAAATACTTTATCCGATAAAGTTGCTATACGGGTTTTAAATTCGCAAATTAAAAAATTTAAAAGATACAATTGGTTAAGTAGAGGAAGTGATGAAAGGCAGTTTTGTGCTCCTGGAGTTGATTTACCAGTTTGCTCAATATTGAGAACTAAACATGGAATGTATCCTGAATATCATACTTCACTAGATAAAATAGGAACGGTAGTGACTAAAAAAGGATTAAATGGTAGTTATAATATTTACAAAAGTTGCATAGAAACAATTGAAAAAGATTTGATTCCAGTGTCGAACATCTTATGTGAACCTCAAATGGGGAAAAGAGGATTATACCCCAATATTTCAACAAAAATACCTGCTAATAGAACAAGATTAATGATGAATATCCTTTCTTATTGTGATGAAACCAATTCGGTATTTGATATTTCAAAACTTTGCAATATATCTACTGGAGAAACTTTAAAAATTATTAATTTATTATATAAAAATAAACTAATTCGATATATTAAATAAAAAAATATTATGAAAACAGATCAAGAAAAATTTTGGGAAACTGATTTTGGAAACCAATATACAGATAGGACGAAAGAAAAAAAACTTTATTCTACTAGGATAAATATGTGGACAGATATTTTATATCATACTAGCGATATAAAAAGTGTATTCGAAATTGGAACTAATCTTGGTCACAATATGGACATTATAAAATTTTTACTTAATAAAAAGATTTCAACCAATGGAATTGAAATTAATAAAAAAGCAGCAACTTTAGCAAAAAAAAACCATTCTATAAAAAATATTTCTGTCTTGAATTATAAACCAGTAAAAAAGTTCGATATGTCAATTTCTTGTGGTGTTTTGATCCACATAAATCCACTTTATCTTAATAAAGCATATGAAGTTTTATATAAATCTTCAAAAAAATATATTCTTATTAGTGAATATTTTAATACCCAGCCTGTCACTATAAAATATAGAGGTAAAGAAGATCGACTTTTTAAAAGAGACTTTGCGAAAGAAATTCAAAAAAAATATAACTTGGAGCTTATAGATTATAAATTCATGTGGTCTAATGATAATATTTTTCCATGTGATGACACAACTTGGTTTTTATTTAAAAAAAAATAAAATCATATTTTGAGAATATTCAAAATACAATTTATATTAAAAACTATTTTTTAAAATCTATATTAAAAAATAATTGTGTTTCAGATCCAAAACTATGTTTATGATCACCTCGTTCTGGGCTATTTGCTCCATTAAAGTCAAATTTATCAATTAATTGATTTTTACATTCTAGAATTGCTTTATGTATAGCATAAGTCATTATTCCTTTACCTTTCCAATCTTTAGTACCTAAACTCATAACTAAATGACAAGATTCCTTATCATTTAAAACAAGAATAATGCAGATTAAATTTTTACTTTCTTTTTCCCTGTAGGAAAAAATTTCTCCAAAACCCTTTTTTGCTAAATTATAAACAGTTTTTATTCCTTGTTTAATTTTAATTTTATGATCATCTAGGTTTTTAATAACCACATTATCAAAATAAAATTTTTCCGTTTCTTCAATACTAACCTGTGTACTTTCTATTAAATCTAGATTTTTTTCAAAATTTTTTAATTCGTACCTTCTAACGTATCTATAATCTTTTAATAATTGTTGTTCAGTTTTATTTTTTAAATTATTAATTATAGCGGTATATTTTGGTTGGATTGAAAATCTTGTCTTACCCGTTTCATTATAATTCCACCAATCAAATATTCTTACATCATTAAGTGAATAATGAAGTTGAAAAGAAATGTTCTTAAATTTTTCAGTAAAGTTTTTACAATATAGTTCGTAAACCTTTTGACTAAATTTTAACCAAGAATGATTAGGAATTGACTCAATTTTTTTTGACCAAAATGGTCCAAAATAATAAAAAAAATCAGGAATAAGAGTTGAGCTATCTTCAATTTTAAGTGGCCAACAACAAATTAACTCTTCCCCATTATATACTCCAAACACCTTTATATCTTTAACATGAGCTAAGATCTCTGGATTATTAAATACATTTGCGTTAGGAGAAGTCTCCCATATTTTTTTTGTATTTTTTAAGTCTATTTCTTTAAAGAAAAACATATTATTTAAGATATTATATTATTATTTGATCACGTAATAATCCAGTTAAAATAGATAAAAACGATATCTATCAAAATAATATCAGAGTTATTATTTTGATAAAAAAAAACCCCAACACATAAGCTGGGGTTTCTAAAATAAAATATTAATCATATTTAAAATCACTTAAAAAATTTTTTCAGTGCATAAATCAAGCCAATTGAGCTATTAGTACTGGTCAGCTACACGCATTACTG
>MDTF01005175.1_pt1 | contig 48428 bp, 46 predicted proteins | sample 811191 | NCBI WGS metagenome assembly MDTF01 (sample SAMN05326649, study PRJNA326480) | marine metagenome | isolation source: seawater | place: Southern Ocean | collected 2011 | reverse complement strand
GGCATGGTAGTGAGTTGTTCTTTTACTTTTGGCGAAGCGAATTATAACTCTTTACCATGCCGGTCAAAAACCAATCACGAAAGATCAACAGCCCCTAGGCTTTGGAGCCTATTTTTTAGTGCAGATAGAATCGAAAAAGGCACCATCTGGTGCCTTTTTTAGTAACGGTCAATGCCGGGCTATCTGATTGCGGCAACCAGCTCTTCCGGCGCAAAATCATCTACCGCGATAATCTTGGCGCGGCCTTTTTCGGTGCGCTTGAGCAGCTCTGCTTCTGCTTCGCTGATTAAATCCTTCGCCAGGGCTTCGTCGGCCAGTTTATCTAACTGGGTAAAGCTGCGTTTTTCGCCCAGAGCACGGCAGATATTGTCGAACACCGGCTCTGCTGCCAGTACATCTTCCAGCGTTTGCTCCAGCTCTCCCGGCAGGCTGCCAGGCTCGCGGGTGAGATACTGGCCCTGTCCAAGGCGGGTTCTGGCAGTACCGGGTTGCTGTAGCAATCTGGCAATTGCATGCTCAGTGGCATCGCTCGGCCTGGATACCCGATGACCAAATGGGATCAGTTTTAACTTTAAAACCAGTCCCAGCCACTTAACCGGGAAGTTATCCAGGAAGTCCATCAGCGAGGTTTCCAGGTTATAAATCAGATCCTGCATTGCCCAGTGAAGAAGCGGCAGGTCTTCATGTTGACGGCCTTCTTCGTCGAAACGTTTAAGGGTAGCACTGGCCAGGTAAATATAACTTAACAGGTCGCCAAGGCGTGCTGACAAGCGTTCACGACGTTTTAGCGTGCCGCCAAGAATGCCCATAGATAAATCGGTAAGCAACGCCAGGTTAGCACTGTAGCCTTGCAGCAGTTGATAATAGCGGGCGGTGCTGTCTTTGAACGGGGACTGATGGAAGTAACCGCCGGTCAGCGTAAACCAGACGCTGCGGTAAGCATTGGCAAGCGCAAAGCCAATATGGCCAAATACGGCTTTATCGAATGCCTTAATCGCTTCCTGTTCATCAGAAAGTGCGGCGGCTTTTATTTCGTCCAGCACGAAGGGGTGACAACGCATGGCACCCTGACCAAAAATCATCATGTTACGGGTCAGGATGTTAGCGCCTTCTACCGTGATAGAAATAGGCATCCCCTGATAACCACGGCCAAGGTAGTTATTTGGCCCAAGCATAATACCTTTACCGCCATGCACATCCATGGCGTCATTCACGGTAACTCGCGACCGCTCGGTGAGATGATATTTACAAATGGCCGAGATCACCGAGGGCTTTTCACCCAGGTCTACGCCCACGGTGGAGAAGCGGGTTACCGCATCCATCATGTAGGCATTACCGCCGATACGGGCGAGCATCTCTTCTACGCCTTCCATATGTCCGATAGGAAGCTTGAACTGCCGTCTGATACGCGCATAAGCGCCGGTAGACATCGCACAGGATTTGGCGCCGCCAGCAGAGGTTGAGGGCAGGGTAATGCAGCGGCCTACCGACAAACACTCCATCAGCATCCGCCAGCCTTTACCGGCCATGTCTGCGCCACCAATGATGTAATCCAGCGGTACAAAAATATCGTTACCACGTACCGGGCCGTTCTGAAACGGTGTATTAAGCGGGAAGTGGCGTCGGCCAACGTCAAGCCCTTTGGTATCATGCGGAATCAACGCGCAGGTGATACCCAGCTCTTTTTTGCTGCCTAGCAGACCATCGGGGTCGTACAGTTTAAAGGCCAGACCAATTACTGTTGCAACCGGTGCCAGGGTAATGTAACGCTTGTCGAATGTCAGGCGCATACCAAGTACTTCTTCACCTTCCCATTCGCCTTTGCACACAATCCCCTGATCAGGAATTGCACCGGCATCAGAGCCCGCTTCGGGGCTGGTTAAGGCAAAGCAGGGGATCTCATCGCCACTGGCCAGGCGCGGCAGATAATGATTTTTCTGCGCTTCAGTACCGTAATGCTGAAGGAGTTCACCCGGCCCTAACGAGTTAGGTACCCCAACCGTACTTGAGAGCACGGCACTGGTGCCAGCCAGTTTCTGAATAACACGGGACTGGGCAAATGCAGAAAACTCCAGACCACCGTATTCCTTTTTAATGATCATGGCGAAGAACTTGTGTTCTTTCAGATAAGCCCAGACCTCCGGCGGCAAATCGGCGTCTTTATGATTTACCTGCCATTCGTCAATCATGCCACAAACTTTGTCTACCGGTCCGTCGAGAAATGCCTGTTCTTCAGCAGTCAGACGACCCATGGGAATGGCATGCAGTTTCTGCCAGTCAGGGCGGCCGGAAAAGATCTCGCCGTCCCACCACACGGTACCGGCATCAATGGCTTCCTGCTCGGTGGTCGACATCTCCGGCATGACCTTGCGATAAAAGGCCAGCATCGGCTTGGTGAGGTAAGGAATACGGATGGATGGCACCGCAAAAGGGGCCATCACAACAATAAACACGAGCCAGCTGAGCAGCCCTAAAGAACCAAAAATAGTACCAACCAACAGTACGCCGCCTGCAACAATAATGGCATTCATTAAGGGCAGGCGTTGATAGGCGGCCACACACAGTGACAGTATTACCAGTAACACCCAAATAAAATCAGACATTTGTTCTCCTCGTCCAAGTACTCTGTTTTGAGGTCTGACCAGATACCTTAAAGCTATCCTCGCTGCGGCGAAAAATCAAGTTATAGTGTGATGACAACTGGCTGAGGCAGTGTCATAAAATAATGACGAATGACATGACAGGCGTGGATATCGGTAAGACGTGAGAGTGGCATGCACTATGGCATGCCACCAGAAGATTAATCGCTGCGCTTGGTGGAAAAGGCTTTTAAGCGTAAGTCGCCTTGTTCGTCACCGTCTTTAAATTGCTGTAAACGCACCAGCTGGTAGTTTAAGTCCGGTGCAAACCAGGCCAGTGTATAGCGGCTTTTTGACTCGCGTACAATTTCTACTTTAATGGCTTCAATCTTGCCATAGGGTAAATCAACGGTTTCTTTACCCAGTACGCGCATACCGTAATGGCGCTGCTGGCCGCGGTAATTAATAAAGTCGTAACTTAAATTTTCTACTCCCCGTGACAGGCGAATAGGCGCATCAAGGCGGTACAGCTGATTATCCAGCTCGCCCTGCCAGGGCAGCGAATAAGCTTCGTCATCTTTGTTAATTTGGATCTGCCCGCCATCATCGCCAGGAAATTCCACTTTCAGGCTTTTGTCCGGGCCGGTACCGGTGCGTGAGTAGTTATACTGCTGCGGCACCAGGTGATCGCCCTCAACCATAAATATGGAGTGTTCAAAGCGTTTATCCGACAGGAAGAATTTAGAGACTTTAGATTGATAGGTCAGTGAATAAAGACCTTCGGATAATTCTTCCAGTGATATTTTGGCGGAGCCCAGATTATCGTCCCATTTGTAAGCGTAATAAACGGCTTCAAAGGGGGTGATTAGATTGGTGGAGTCTGATGGGGTGGTGTCGGCCAGTGCCGACACACATAATAAGCCTGACAGGAGCGTCAGGGCCAGAGATTTAGTCGTTCGCGTAACCGTTGTCCGGAAGAACTTTACCATCTAATAATGCCTTATTGTTGTTCATTTTAAGCCGGCCACTGCAATACCAGTGAACCACTAGCGGGTAAATACTACGTTCCTGCTCCTGCACCCGTTGGGCGAGGGCATCGGCGTTATCATCTTCAAACACCGGGACTTTACATTGAATGATGACAGGCCCGCCGTCAAGCTCGGGCGTCACAAAATGAACACTCAGGCCGTGTTCATCGTCACCATTATCCAGTGCACGCTGATGAGTATTTAACCCTTTGTACTTGGGCAACAAAGATGGGTGAATGTTCAATAGGCGGCCGCTAAAATGTTCGACAAACTCACTGGTGAGAATGCGCATAAAGCCGGCCAGCACAACGCAATCAGGCTGATAACTGTCCAGGGTGGTCAGTAGGGCCTGATCATAGGTTTCGCGGTCTTCGTACTGTTTGTGATCCAAACAGATGGCTTCGATGCCCGCATTGCGGGCTCGTTCCAGACCATATGCGTCAGGGCGGTTAGAGATAACGCAGGCAATATTCGCATTGATTTTGCCGGCCTCTACCCAGTCGATAATGGCCTGCAGGTTAGAGCCATTACCCGAGATCATGACGCAAATGTTAGGTGTTGTACTCATGTGACTAATTGATCTCAACCTGGTTTTCGCCGTCCAGGTCGGCAATTTCACCTAACAGCCAGGCTTTTTCACCGGCGTCGTTTAACACAGCCAGGGCCGCATCCACATCCTGCTCGTCTACTACCAGGATCAGGCCAACACCACAGTTGAAGGTACGGTACATTTCGTGGGTTTCTACGTTACCGTTGTCCTGTAACCAGTTGAATACCGCGGGCCATTGCCAGCTGTTGGCATCTACAACGGCTTTTTTGTCGTCAGGCAGTACGCGCGGGATATTTTCCCAGAAGCCGCCACCGGTGATGTGCGAGATGGCTGCAACTTTCACGCTTTCCAGTAACTTAAGTACCGATTTCACGTAAATGCGTGTTGGGGCAAGCAGTTGGTCGATAACCGGTGACCCGTTCAGGTCGGCATTTACATCGGCACCACTGACTTCGATGATCTTACGGATTAATGAGTAACCATTAGAATGTGGGCCGGATGAGCCCAGCGCCAGAATTTTCTGACCCGCTTTAACCGTGCTGCCGTCAATCACATCATCGGCTTCTACTACGCCCACACAGAAACCCGCGATATCGTAATCGTCGCCATGATACATGCCAGGCATTTCTGCCGTTTCGCCACCAATCAGGGCACAGCCAGCTTGCTCACAACCGGTGCCAATGCCCGATACCACTGCTGCGGCCGTATCGACGTTCAGTTTGCCTGTAGCATAGTAATCGAGGAAAAACAGTGGCTCAGCGCCCTGAACAATCAGGTCGTTTACGCACATCGCAACCAGATCGATTCCCACGCTGTCGTGACGCTCAAAGTCCATGGCTAAGCGTAACTTGGTACCAACACCATCTGTTCCAGATACCAACAGCGGATTTTTGTATTTTTCCGGCAATGAACACAGCGCACCAAAACCACCTAAACCACCGCGTACTTCAGGGCGGTGAGTGCGTTTGGTAACGGACTTGATACGTTCAACGAGTTGGTTTCCAGCGTCGATATCGACACCGGCATCTTTATAACTTAATGATGTATTTTTTTCAGACACGGGTAAGCCTTGTTGCATGGACTGGTTTGAATGCGCGGATTCTACCAGTATCCGGGGGTAAGTCCAACGTGTATGCAGGGTTTACTTGGTAAATTGCACCAATGTTTAATCACGTGTCTGTATAAATTGTCGCCAGTCAGTCCGCATATTGTTTACCAGAACGCAGATAAGCCAATAATTAAGGTGAAAAACGTGTTTAAATAGATAACAATAAACCGTCCGAAGGGCGTGCACCTTTATTGCGATTAACATGGAGTTTGCGAAGCTTTTGCCCGTAGCAGAATTACTTAATTTACCGAGAAAACTCTCGCAGTTGACGGCCGTCATTACCTTACTGGTAGGTAGTGCCTGGCTCGGCATGGCACACGCCAGTTCCACTGTTGAACTCGGTACCGGCAAGGTATCGGTAGACAACAAGTCCAGCCGCGCACTCAGCAACGGCACCCGCGCAGCGCTTGAACAGTTGCTGGTAAAAATCACCGGGCAACAGGATATCAGTGATTATCAAACCGTTGATGCCATTCGCCGTAATGCCAACCGTTATCTGCGGGCTTACCGCTTTACCGAAGAACAGGGCGAGTTGTTCTTAGTTGCAGAATTCGACCGCGAACTTATTGAAACCGAACTGGTTAAACAAGGCTTGCCTATCTGGGGAAGCCGGCGCCCGGATGCATTGTTATGGCTCGCCATCGAAGATGCCGACGGTGAGCGTCGCATTGTCGACGACGGCAATCAGAGTGAACTGGCCAGGATGACCCGTCGCCAGGCCGAAACCCGCGGCGTGCCTCTGGCCCTGCCGCTGATGGATCTGGATGACACGCTTACTATTAATGGCTACGACGTGTGGGGCTTGTTTCCTGAACAGCTCGTTAACGCAGCCAGCCGCTATAACGTAGATTACGTGCTGGCCGCGCGGCTATATCCAAACCGCACCCGCGAAATTGTGTATCGCGAACCAGAACGCCCGGTATCCACCCGGTTTATTCCTGAACCTTTTAATGTGCCTGCACTGCGAGTCAATGAATTCGGCGAGGTTATCCTACCCTTACCGGCGGAAATGGACGCAATTGAAATGTCTTGGGTAGAAAAAGAATCTGCCAGCGGACCGGTGTTTACCCAGGAAGAGTTTTCCACGGTTGCCGCGCGTGCTAAAAAAGGCCGCTATTCATTGGATTATTTGTATCTGGCCGCCAATCAGGGCGCTTATCAGATCACCCACGACACGCTTATCGGCGATGAACCCGAAGCGCTGCTAACCACTTTTATTAACGACTACGCTAATTACCTCGGTCAGAACTTTTCGATTTTACCTACCGATGGTAATGCCGCGCAGGCAATTGAAATTTCAGTAGGTAATCTGTCGAGCCTGGCGGGTGTGGTTGCGGTACAAAACTATTTAAAGAACCTTAGCGTGACCGACAAAGTCATGCTGGTTAAACAGCAGGGGATGGTGAGTACGTTCCGCCTTAATCTGCTGGGTACTGAGCAGGACCTGCGCTCAGTGTTATCACTCGATAGCCAGTTACAGCCGTTGACCGATGCCTTTGGTCAGCCTCTGGAAGGCATGCATTACTTCTGGAGTCAGTAGCCATGCAGCTGCCCTTACCGGTTACGCTTCCTGATGACGAGACCTTCGACAGCTTTATTTCCGGCGGGAATGATGAGGTGGTGTCGTTATTAAGTTGTGTGGCCAGCCATTCGCCCGACTGGCGTGGCGAACCGGCTCTGGCATTACTGGATGCGGCATCCATTCCACTTATTAATCTGGTAGGCAGTTCCGGGCGTGGTAAAAGCCATTTGCTTTACGCCACGTGCCATCAGCTGGCGGCCCGGGAAATTCCCCATGCCTATGTGAATTTTACGGATGTGGTTAATTTATCGCCCAAGCTGCTCGAAGCGCTCGAACAATTGCCGGTGATTTGTCTGGATAATCTGGAAGCCATTGCCGGCCATGCAGCATGGGAAGAAGCAGTGTTTGATCTGATTAACCGCGTAAGCGAAACGCGCATTGGCCTGTTGATTGTGGCAGCGCAGTCTGGTCCGAATGCCAGTAATGTGCGGCTGCCGGACCTGCGTTCGCGTATCAGTGCCGGATTAACTTACCAGTTAGTATCGCTTAATGATGAACAGCGCGGTGAAGTGTTAAGCTCGCGGGCACAGCAGCGGGGGTTATCCTTGTCGGCCCAGGCGCTGCATTACTTGCTCAACCACAGTCAGCGGGATCTGCCAAGTTTAATGGCGCTGCTCGACCGACTCGACCAGCGCTCATTACAAGAGCAAAAGAAAATCTCAGTCGCTCTGGTTAAACGAGAGCTGGCTGAGGACACGGATCCCTCCGCGTCTTAATATCTCAGGTGATTATCCCAGTGCCTCATTTGCAGGGCCGGGCGATAAGACTTGTCTGAATCCTCCAGACGCAATGGTGAAACCCGCTGCGAATTGGTCAGTGACTCAAAATCGTACCACGATGTATCGGCCCGCAGTTGAATAGTGGCCGGTAATTCTGCCTGGATCTGCGCCACATTCAGGCTGGGTAATACCCGTTCTACCGTGAACGCCGTTCTGGCCTGCAGGGTATCCTGATTTATCCGGTTGCGCTGGCCCCAGGTGATTAGGGCATCGGGATTGTTATTGTTACCAATTACGCCCACATCGGCACTTACTCCCAAACGATGCAGCATCATAAACCGTTCGAATAAGGTCGCATAATCCTCACGCTCGGTATAATAAGCATAAAACGCTGGCGCAGTATCTGCACTGAATTCATCGGCGGCTTCACTCGCCGTGTAATTACGCTGCGCGGTGGTGGCAGTTTCGCCACCAAAGGAGACATCTGCCAGTGCGTCCAGCACGGATGAGCTCAACGGATACTGGTTGTAGAGTAAAGTAGACTGAGGCGCATTGTTCTGGAAGAAACTAAGTGGCGTTTGCGAATCAGCGATACTTGCCCAGGACGTTGGCGGGAAGAAGTCATTGGCATGAGCCAGCTCGTGGTACATCAACCAGGACAGGGCCGCTTCCAATTGCTCCAGATTACGGCTGTTGCGGTTGCTCGCTGCCAGCGAGGCCTGCGGGTAGTAATAGCTGTCGTTCTTAACGTAGCGCCAGTAAATACCAAACTGCAAATCGTTACCAAAATCACTGCGGTAGTCAGGCGCTGTATTTAATGTATCCCGCTCCTCGGGCGTACGCCAGAAGTTGCGGGCATCAAGGTAAATAGCGCCAGTACGGACCCAATAAAAAGACGGGCGCACGTCGTAGGAAATTACCACCGCCGTAACCCCGCGCAGCAAATTCAGCATATCTTCTGAGGTAGCCGAATTTTGCAGAAACTCAGCAAAACGATCGCCCATCCATGGGTGCGACACCAGTGTTTTATCTAAGATAGTTTCAATGGTGGGGTTACTGGTTTGCATGCCGATTAATGGCAATTCGTTGAAGGTACAGCTGTTAACCAGCAGATTGGTATACACACACTCATTCAACCCATCTGCCCAGGGCGTGTCGGCACGGTACGGAATGAGATCGGTGGTAAGGAACATGTCGTTCTGGGTGAAAATACCACTACTGCTTAGCGGGGCATCGTTGATCCCGACTAATACGGTATCACTGGCGGTAGTGCCATCGTCAAAAGTCAGGGTGACCGAGAATTCCATCACTTCGTCTTTAGTCACTTCCGGTGCAGCAAAAAAGGCACTTTGCAGCGGTCCGCCGGTGCTGTCTTCCTGATATACAATGTCTTCGGCCTCTGGCCCGGCAAGTTGCTCCCATTGAGCATCAGTGATGATTTTGGCGGTGGGTGAATCAACTCGCAAAGATACCCGGCCACGCTCGGTTGCCATATGGTCGAGGCGAATATTGGCCTGGTTATCCTCTGTTGTTGCTTCGGCATTGAGGCTGAAATTTAACGAGCGCTGCTGACCATTTGTCGTAGTGGTCGTTACCGTAAATTCATAGCTGCCGGCGGCCGGGATATCAAAGCCAACGGCCTGGGTATGGGCTGCCAGTAAATCAACCGCTGGGCCGCTGGTTTGCTGCCAGTCAATGGTATCGAGGGATTGGCTGTCGTTGCTTAGTACAACAAATCCAACCGATGCGCCGACGCTGGTATCCAGTTCGCCGAACAGGCGCAGGTTATCTGCAGTGAGGGCCGGTTCAACTTCTGTGAATCCGGGCGTTGGAGTACCTGGTGTTGGGGTTACGGTGCTGCCACCGCTATCGCCACCACCACAACCACCGATCAGTAACGCGGCCGATAAGGCGGCCACGGTGCGGGTGGTTAAGAACGCTTTGAAAACCTCTCGCATTCCTCTTTCATCTCCTCTTTCAGCTTTTTCAGCCCCAGGCCCAGTTCCCGGCCCCGTAAACGGGCAAAAACACTACAGCCGGTAAACACGCCGACTACCAGCACAACTTCCACTGCGGCCAGCCAACGTTCGCTTTCGACGGCGTAGAATACAGTGAGTCCATGTAGTAAATAGTACAACGCAATAAAATTAGCCCAGGCATGGGTGTAAGGCTTGGCCTTGATAATGCCATGCAACGGCAATAATAAGGGTAAAACGTACAACAGAAAGATAAAGACCAGTGAATACTGCTGGTCGGTTGTTAAAAAAAGTTGCCACACAGAGATCCAGGCCAGTAAGCCCAGATGGCTGGCCAGAGCTAAAACGCGAAAACGTTGTGTCTTTGCGGACATAGGGATCATACTGCTTTACCTTTTTCTGTGTTCATTGATGTCAGCGCGCCGGCCAGTTCTGCCAGTCGCTTACCCTGAGCGTGGCAGAGTTGTTTTTCTTCGCTGCTTAATGTGGTGACATTACGCGCCGCCAGGTGCGTTACACCATAGGGCGTGCCGCCGGTTGTTGTAGTGTGAAGTGCCGGTTCAGAATACGGCAGGCCTGCGATCACCATCCCGTGGTGAATAAGCGGCAGCATCATCGACAATAACGTCGACTCCTGACCACCGTGCATGCTTGATGTGGAGGTAAACACGCAGGCGGGTTTGTTGATCAGCGCACCGTTTAACCACAGTCCACTGGTTGAATCGAGAAAGTGTTTCACCGGCGCGGCCATATTACCAAAGCGGGTAGGGCTACCAAGCGCCAGCGCACTGCAACCGGTTAAATCGTCGAGGGTAACAAAAGGCGGGCCGGCAGCCGGGTCGTCCGGTTGCTCTGCATCCGGATCCGATGAGATAGGCGGTACAGTGCGAATTTTCGCTGTAGCGCCGCCTGCCTCAACACCCACACCAATAGCCCTGGCCAGTTGTGCTGTGGCACCGTGACGGCTGTAATACAGGATCAGTACCGGTGCCATTATCAGAGAATGTCCAGCACGGATTCCGGTGGACGGCCAATTCGAGCTTTATCACCGTTAATCACCACCGGGCGTTCCAGCAGTTTCGGGTATTCTGCCATGGCCGCAAACCGCTGTTCGTCGGTAACATCAGTGCCATTAAGGCCAGCTTCTTTATATTCCGCTTCTTTTACCCGCATCATTTTTCTCACGTCGTCCAGGCCCAGCTTTGAAAACAGAGACTTTAACTCAGCTTCACTCAATGGCTCTTTTAAATATTCAACCACGTCGGCTGCAATGCCTTTTTCTTCGAGGAGTTTTAGCGTTTCGCGACTTTTTGAACAACGCGGGTTATGCAGTATTTTTATTTCAGACATAGTGTTCTACTTATTCATTGTGTTGTTATGATAGCGCCAGTTGTTGTACTTACGGTTATCGGATTGAACAGATTGAAAATTGTCGCAGATTATAAACGAATTACGCAACAACGTGGATCTTTCCGTGTTGTCATCATGGTGTTGGTCGGTTTGCTGGCATTGGCAGGCGGTATAGCCCTGAGAAGCCTGCAGCCGTTAACCCTCAACACGGTTCAGGGCCAGCCTTTCAGTTGGCAGAGCGAGCAGTGGACCGTGGTTAACTTTTTTGCTGAATGGTGTCAGCCTTGTCTGCGGGAAATTCCCGAGCTCAACCATGTTTACAATGATCAACAATTCAGAGTGCTGGGCGTGAGCTTTGATGAACTCGATAACGAAGCACTCAGTGGTGTTGTCGCACGGCAAAACATCCGCTTTCCGGTAGTGATTAGCGAGGCGGTAGCGGATTTGCCGGTATCCATGCCCATTGTGCTGCCCACTACTTATATTATTTCTCCCGCCGGTGAGGTAACCATGACCATCCGCGGCGAAGTGACTCAGGAAAAGTTGCAAAAGGCCATTAAACAGGCCCAATCAGAACTGCTTTAACTTTTCCTGTTCGTCTCTGAATTGCTGGATCCGGGCGCGGATCCGCTGCTTTTCCAGGTGATCGTCGCCAGTGTAGTTGTAAGCGTGCTGCAACTCATCGATGGCATTAGGATAGGCTCCGTAAAGCGCCAGTAATTCTGCTTTGCTCTGATGCATCCCTTTGTAGGATTTCTGCGCTTTATAAGCATTGCTCAATAACTGATAAGCCAGCTGATCGTGAGGGTGAACCAGCAAATAATCGCGAATAAGCTCAATGGCTGCATCGTGGTTATCATTGGTCATGTACGCATTGGCCAGGTTAAGCACTACCACACTGTTACGTGGTTTATGTTCCAGCTCTTTTTGCAGCATAGCAATGGCTTCATCCGCTTTACCCATGGCCAGTGCAATGTCGGTGGCTAAATCAACGTAAAACAGATTACCCGGTGTTCTGGCCAGTAGTTGATCGTTGATTTGTTTGGCTTTGAGGTTTTCCTCATTAGCCAGGTAGGCAATGGCAAGGCCATAAAGACCAGCATCGCGAATAGCGAAAGTGTCATTTTCCACTACAGCCTTAAAGTGTTCCAGCGCATAGTCCGGCTCAAACTGATAACGGGCCAGCAAGCGGGCCTTGGCCAGATTAAACGACAAGCTGGGGCGTAGCCTTACGTCCGGATAGCGGCGCATGCGATTACGGGCATCGGCGATCCGTTTTTCAGTTAAGGGGTGGGTGAGCAGCCGTTCGGGTGGTCTGGAACTGGTGCGATACTCCTCGGCCATTTTACCAAAAAAGGTTGAGGCAGCTTTCGGATCGAAACCGGCCTGATACAAAATATCAATGCCAATACGGTCGGCTTCCTGCTCGTTTGAGCGGGTGTAATCAATGTTCAGCTGGTTTGCTACAGCCGTAGAGGTTTGCATGGCAGCAATACCGGCTTCCGGGTTTGCCATAGCCAGCAGGATACTGCCTAACATAGAGGCTATCTGTAACGGTGAACTGCGCTGTTGCGATAATGCTCTGCGGGCCAGATGGCGCTGGGTAACGTGGGTGACCTCGTGGGCGAGCACTGAGGCTACCTCACTTTCGGTATCGGCCCGGGTAATAATGCCGGAATGGACGCCAACGTGACCGCCATAAAAAGCAAAGGCGTTCATGACGCTGTTGTTAATAATGAAAAACTCAAAGGGAAATTTAGTGTTTTCGGCCTGCAGGACCAGCCGGTTACCCAGATCCTGAATGTATTCGGTAAGTACCGGGTCGTCAATGACCGGTGCCTGGCCGCGCATTTGCCGCATAATGGCATCGCCAACCAGCATTTCTTTATCCAGAGTAAGGACCTCTGATGCGACTACACCGATATCTGGTAACGTGTTTTTATCGCTACCGATTGACTGGCCAACAGAGGAAACCGGCAACAAAGCCGTAGCTATGCCCATCGACACACCCAGGATACCGGATCGAAAAAATTGTCTCATTTTCCCTCAAATAAAGCCTGATACTGCTATATATACGACAATCTGACAGCATTCAGTTCCCTGAATTTGATAATATATTTCAGATTTCACCCTTTTTATGCCATTGCTTACAGGCCCTGCAAGACAAAACCGCAATGGTGCAGATGGTCTGATCACACCACATGGTGGGCCAGGGTGCAAGTTCTATGCGTTACAATTCAAGAGTTTGTCGGTATAGTAACGCTCTTTATTGTTGAGTGCCGGTAGTTAGCTTTGGCGCCGGGCAGTAACCTTACTGCTGGCGAAAATGCGTGAAGGAATGATGAATGTTTAGTGTTTTTGGGCGCTGGTACAAACGCAAGTTTTCCGACCCTGATGCAGCGATGCTGCTTATCCTTATTTTAATCAGCAGTGCATTATTGTTGCTGTGGGGCGACATGCTGATGCCGGTTATCGTGGCAGCGGTAATCGCCTATCTGCTCGACTGGCCGGTAACACAGTTAAACCGCATGGGAATGGGGCGTTCGCCTGCGGTAGGACTGGTGTTAATGTGTTTTATATTAATTATGGTCTTGCTGGCCATTGGCCTGGTCCCGGTGGTTACCAAACAAAGTGTAAGCCTGGCGCAGGAGTTACCGACCATCTGGCAAAACGCTCAGTCCTGGTTACTGACCCTACCGGATAAATATCCGGAATACGTACAGTTTTCGCATATCTACGAAATGATGGAAGGGGCTAATCAGCGCCTGGTAGATTTTGGTGAGCAGGCGTTATCGGCGTCTATTGGCTCTATCACCAGTGTGGCAGCCTTATTGATTTACTTTATTCTGGTCCCGCTGATGGTGTTCTTTATGCTGAAGGACAAACAGTATTTCACCGACAGCATCTCTCGTATCCTGCCCAAGGAGCGACGTTTGATTGCTCAGGTGGGTAACGAGATGAATGTGCAGATTGCTAACTACATTCGCGGTAAAGTGATTGAGATTATCATTGTGGGTGCGGTGTCATGCGTAACATTCGCCATTATGGATCTGCGCTACGCCTTGTTGCTGGGGGTACTGGTAGGCCTTTCAGTGCTTATCCCCTACATTGGGGCGGCAGTGGTAACTATCCCGGTTGGTGTGGTGGCGATGTTTCAGTGGGGCATTTCGCCGGAATTCTGGTACCTGATGATTGCCTACGGCATTATTCAGGCGCTGGATGGCAACCTGCTGGTGCCTATTTTATTCTCCGAAGCGGTAAGTCTGCATCCTTTATACATCATTATCGCCGTGCTGTTCTTCGGCGGTTTGTGGGGGTTCTGGGGCGTATTTTTTGCCATTCCATTGGCTACACTGGTGAAAGCAGTGGTGACCGCCTGGTCATCCTCGCCTGAACAGCTAACTGCCAGCGAAGACGCTTAAGTCTTCTATCCTGTTTTATATCACGGCCAGCGTCTGCTGGCCGTGTTTCAATCAAAGCGCTTGTTTAAATAATGCCAGGGTTTTTTGCCAGGCGCGCTCGGCCTGTTTTTCGTTGTACACCTTTGAGTCCGGCGGCGTCCAGCCATGCAGGGTGTCAGGGTATACCTCAATATGCGCGGTCAGTCCGGCTGCCTGATAAGCCTTTTTAAGCATAGGTTGCATTTGCGGTGACCGCTCATTGTCATTTTCTGCAATAGCGTGCAGGGCGAGCGCATCCGACTCAACAATAGTGTGGTGAGGGCTATCCGGTTTATCTGTTGCCAGTCCACCGCCATGGAAACTGGCAATGGCGCCAATACGCTTGGGCATGGCTGCGGCAGCAAACATGGTAAACGAACCGCTCATGCAATAACCCATTAATGCACCCTGACGTTTGGCATCCACCGCAGACTGCTGATCAAGAAAAGCAAAGAATGCTTCGGCATCACTGACTACTGCTGGCTGAGTGAGTTTTTCACGCATAGGGGAGAGGACCTGCCAGGCCTGCTGGGAAGGAAATTCTACCCCTTCAGGTAAGGCCGCTCCGCTGATATCACGATAAAAAGGATTGACCACCAATACTGCATAACCCTGTGCAGCCAGGCGCTGTCCCATCAGATCAAAGGCTGCTCTGCGGCCCTTGATGTCTGGCCACATTACCACGGCCGGATGACGCCCGGTTTTCGGTGCCGTAAATAAACAGTCTGCGTTGCCGTGCGGGGTCTTTACAGTCACTTCCTGCTGCATAATGCTCTCGTCAGCCACAGTAAACTGAGGTAATACAGCACTTAACGTGCCCAGTGCCAGTAGCTGATTAAACTGCCGGCGATTTAACTTTCCGCCTTGCTCGGTAAAACGCTGAATATCCTGTTCGGTTGAATTATCACACATGGTGTTTCCTCGATATGGGGGAGCAGAGGAACAGTATACGTTGAAATGGCGGGTAAAGATTGAACTGGCAGGAACTGTTATGGCAGGCCGGGCGACCTGCCAATAAGCGGCGTTATTCGCCGTTATTCAGATAATTAAGGATAACCAGGTGATGTTCTTTGGTTTTAAACTTATTAAATACCTGCTCAACATTACCTTCTTCGTCGATTAAGAAGGTAATACGATGGATGCCGTCGTATTCTTTACCCATAAATTTCTTCGGGCCCCATACGCCAAATGCATCGGCAACGGTATGGTCTTCATCGGATAACAAGGTAAAGTTTAACTGTTCTTTCTCGATGAACTTAGGCAGACGTTTCACTGCGTCCGGGCTAATACCCAGCACTACGACATTGTTTTGTTGCAGTTCGTTCTGGATGTCGCGCAGGCCCTGGGCCTGAACAGTACAGCCAGGGGTCATGGCTTTAGGATAAAAGTAAACCAGTACTTTTTTGCCTTTCAGTGATTCCAGTGAAACCGGGTTACCGTCCTGATCGGGCAGACTAAAAAGCGGCGCCGCATCACCGGCAGAAAGCGTATTCATATTATTATCCCTTATGTTTATCAATAATATTGGATGTCAGGTGTAGCACCTGACACAGCAAATTCAGGTTGTAGCGAAACTCCGGCATGGCAACATCGTCAGGGATATTCACCACCAGCTTAAACCGCATCATCTTGTGGCCGGTTTCATCATCTACACTGGTAGTTTGACGAAAGGCGCTGATAGAGACCTGCTGGTCGGCAAAAAAGCGGGTAATGGCCTGGATCTGCCCCGGGTTATCCACACCATTAAATTCAACATCGTAAAGGTGAGTCAGATTTTGTTTGGTGTGTTCGCGGGTACGTTTCAGAATCGACAACAGATCACGGCGCTGGCACATCTCAGGGATGCTGAGTTCTATCCGGGTGATGGCATTATGGGTGCCTTCGATAATCATCGTTAACGAAAATTCCTGACCGTAAATAGCATGTCTGCTGTCAAGAATATTGCAATCCGATTCGCTGACCAGTGTGGCAATATCACTGAGAATACCCACCTGGTCGGTACCTAAGATAACCGCAATTAACTGTTGTTTCATGGACCTGACTCATATTAAGGGGCGCAGATTCTAACATAGCCGTGGCCAAAGTCGAATCGGCCACAGAGATGATTTTGCCACCCTGAAAACCTGTAGTGAGAATTAAACGGTTTTAAAACACCGGCAGCAAAAATAAAAACCGTCATTTTCTGGTAATAATATGCGATCCGGGCGTTCAAATGCTTGTTTTTAACCAGTGCGGCAATTACCATGTGCGCTCGCAAAAAGTGGAGAGAATATGTTTACCGGTAGTTACGTTGCGCTTGTCACCCCAATGTTTGATGACGGCCAAATTGATTATCCTGCGCTGCGGGAATTGGTTGAGTTTCATATCCAACAGGGCACTCATGGTATTGTGTCGGTAGGCACTACCGGCGAATCCGCCACGCTGCCTTTTGATGAACATATTGAAGTTGTCAGACAAACGGTAGAAGCCGCTGCGGGCAGAACCAAAATTATTGCCGGAAGTGGGGCAAACTCTACCTCTGAAGCGATTTTTCTGAGCGAGCAGATGGCTGGCCTCGGAATTGAAGGTTTCCTGAGTGTTGTGCCTTATTACAACAAGCCTCAGCAAAAAGGCATGATTGCCCATTTTGAGGCCGTAGCCGACGCCACTGACTTACCGGTACTGCTTTATAACGTTCCGGGCCGCACCGTTGCCGATATGTTACCGGAGACTGTAGCAGAACTGGCTAAACACCCCAAAATTGTTGGCCTCAAAGACGCTACCGGCGATATCGCCCGTTTAAAAGCCACCCGGGCATTGGTAGACGATGACTTTGTATTGCTGAGCGGCGATGACGGCACTTCATGTGAATTTTTATGCGAAGGCGGTCACGGCGTGATTTCTGTTACGGCCAATGTGGTGCCGGCAGCTATTGCACAAATGTGTGAAGCAGCGCTGGCCGGCGATAACGCCCGTTGCCGCGAGCTTAACGCCAGCATTGAAAAACTTCACTCTGCACTGTTTATTGAACCAAACCCGGTGATCCCAAAGTGGGCATTGTATAAAATGGGCATGATGAAAAGCCCATTTTTACGTTTACCGATGGTTTTACCGGAACTTGCGAGCCAAAAAAGCATCGAAGCGTTGTTACATGAATACGCTTTAATTTCAGAATAAGAGATAACTATGAATAAAAAACTGGCTTTGGTCAGCGGTATTGCCAGCCTTGTTCTTACTGCTTGTGCTTCACAACAAGAACGCGTGACCGCCTCTGGTAGTTACGAATACTTAAAATCTAAAGAACGCACACAGTTGCAAGTGCCGACCGATCTTGATGCCCCGGAATTTACCAGCGATTACAATATTCCGGCTTTACAACAGTCTGCCGATTCCACTCTGGTGGGACGTAATCTTGAAGTAGTGCCGCCAGCACTGGTGATCCCGCTGGTACAGGGTTCCCACGTAGAAGAGGGCTCTAAAGGTGCCACTGTGCTGTTGGATCAGGTAAGAGATACCGAAACACTGGATAAAACAATCTGGAACTCGCTGATTGGTTATCTGGAAGAACGCGGCATCAGCGTAGAAAACTTCAGCCCGGAACAGGGGGAGCTGATAACCGGTTGGATGAATGTTGCCCCGGCCAGCACTGAAGAAGGTAACGGCGGCTGGTTCGACTGGTCTTCGGATGAAGGTGAAGTAGCTGCCAAAGGTCGCTATAAGTTTGATGTTGAGTTAAAGCCCCATGGTCGTACAGCGCAGCTGAGCGTTGCACTGATTGATTATGAGCGTGGCGATAAGTCTGTGGAAGACTTAAATGCCATGGAAAAGCGCCGGGACGAAGTCATGGTGTTGAACCGCGTAATCAGCCACTACGAATACCTTAACCAACTAGAAACCAATCGCCGTATTGCTCAAATCCGCCAGGGCCTGGACATGGAAATGGGTTTTGATAACGACGGTAACCCGGCTTTCGTGTTAGATGCTAACTACGACATTGCCTGGCCGCGTATCCAACTGGTATTGCGCAAACTGGGCTTCAACGTAAAAGATTTAGATAAGTCGAACGGATTGATTTTTGTGCAGTATACTGATGAGCAGGTGAGTTGGTGGCGTGACCTGTTTTCATCAGACGATGCACAGTTGCTGGATTATGAAGACTATCGCCTGAAGGTGACAAAATTAGGCCCTAAAACGTCTATCACCTTTATGGATAATGAAAGCACACCATTTGATGCCAAACAGGTTGCTGATCTGTTCAAACCTTTTGAACAGGTAATGACCGAAGACGGCTTAGACATTTAATACGAGACCTATAATGGAAAAACGCGACGAGCTTTATCGAGGTAAAGCGAAAACTGTTTATCACACAGACGACAGTGAAAAGTTAATTTTATTGTTTCGCAACGATACTTCGGCCTTCGATGGTGAAAAAATCGAACAGTTAGATCGTAAAGGCGAGGTCAATAATAAGTTTAACCACTTTATCATGACCAAGCTGGAAGAGGCCGGTATTGCTACGCAGGTAGAATCACTGCTATCAGACACCGAGTCACTGGTTAAAAAGCTGGATATGATCCCGGTAGAGTGCGTTGTGCGTAACGTAGCCGCAGGTTCTCTGGTTCGCCGTCTGGGTGTGGAAGAAGGTCAGTTACTGAATCCACCGGTGTTTGAATTCTTCCTTAAGAATGACGCGCTGCACGACCCAATGGTGAATGATTACCATATTGAGTCATTTGGCTGGGCCACTGCCGCTCAGGTAGCCCGCATGAAAGAGCTGACATTCGCCGTAAACGATGTACTTAAAGCATTGTTCGACCAGGGCGGTATGATTTTAGTGGATTATAAACTGGAATTTGGTGTGGACATCGCTGGTAACATTGTACTGGGTGATGAGTTTACGCCAGACGGTTGCCGTTTGTGGGATAAAGAAACCCGCAAGAAGATGGATAAAGACCGTTTCCGCCAGGGCCTCGGCTCAGTGGTTGAAACCTATATAGAAGTGGCAGAACGCTTAGGCTTAAAGCTTTAAGCGTGTTCTGACACCCTAGCTATTTTAAAAACCCGCCAGTGTGCGGGTATTTTTTTGTCGTGCGCCGGGCATGGTCTCTAATAACCATAAAATTACCCGGGTGCAGAATAGGCGCAAAGTGGTATTGAATTTAGTTAACAATATGTAACTATGAGTAAAAATGCTGAGCAGGACATCCTATGGCACTGATTAAACTGGTATTACTCGCTGCGCTGGCAATGACAGCCTTTGCCGCTAATTCGCTGCTTTGCCGGATGGCGCTGGTAGAAACCGATATCGACCCGGCATCCTTTACCTTCTGGCGATTAACCAGTGGTGCGCTGATGTTAACCCTTCTGGTGGTTATGCGTAACCAAAAACCGCTACAGGAAGGTAATATGGCTTCGGCGATAGCGCTGTTTGTGTATGCTGCCGGCTTTTCGTTTGCCTATGTCAGCATGACTACAGGAGCCGGTGCTTTGCTGCTCTTTGGCGCAGTGCAGGTGACTATGATCAGTTGGGGGTTGTTTAAAGGCGAAAGAATGAGCGCGTTGCAATGGGGCGGATTTCTGCTCGCCCTGATTGGACTGATACTGCTCCTGCTACCTAATGCGGCAGTACCACAGCTTTCCAGCGCACTGATGATGCTGGCGGCAGGCATAGCCTGGGGTGTTTATTCGTTAAAGGGTAAGGGCGCCAAATTTCCCATTGAAGCTACCGCCGGTAATTTCATCCGCGCCACGCCGCTGGCGCTGGTATTGCTGGTAATATTCTGGCCGGGCGGGGAGTTTCATGCTGAAGGCATGGCTTACGCCGTTGCCTCGGGTGCTATTGCCTCGGCATTAGGTTATGCCTTGTGGTACAGCATTCTGGTGCACATAGCGGCGATTAAAGCCGCAACATTACAATTATCCGTGCCAGTGCTGGCGGTTTTTGCCGGATGGTTGTTCTTAGATGAACCGGTCACGCTGAGGATCATCTTAAGCTCTCTGGCCGTTATTGGTGGGGTTGCCATGGTTATTTGGGTGAAAAAGATAGCTAATTGATAACTTTTTATACTAAAAACCCATTGTTCCTCTGGCTAACTGCTAGCACAGAAAGTCAGTTGTACTTCCAAACTAACTTAACAATATGACTTTCAACGGCTAGTGGTGATACGTTTTAATTCTGAATATTAAGAAACTTGTTAGCTTTGTTATTTTTATCAACAAGTTAAATAAAACTAACACTAAAGTATAAAGACGGCTGGCCGATATGGATATCAGGAAGTCGTGAAGTAATCATGTAAGATGTCTCTAGTTGTTGGTCACAATTCGTCGGCGCTCAATATTCAGCGTCAGTTGTTGTCGGTAACAAACCGACTGAACCAGTCTTTTGAACGCCTTTCCTCCGGCTTTCGCATCAACAGCGCGGCCGATGACGCGGCCGGGTTACAAATAGCTGATCGGTTGCAAAGTGATGTGATATCAACCCGTCAGGTGGTGCGTAATCTTAATGATGGTATTAGCTACGCGCAGATTGCAGAAGGGGCATTAGACGAGGTCAATATGGCTGCGCAGCGCATGCGCCAACTTGCCGTGCAGGCGCAAAATGGTATTCACTCTGATAGCGATCGCCTGGCATTAGACAAAGAGTTTCAGCAATTAAAAAGCGAGATCGCATAGCTTACGAGACAGAAGCGTTTGGTCGTCATCCATTATTATCACCCACTACATTGTTATTTGCAGATAACTCACCAGACAATGTGACATTGGGCTCTGGTCAGCAAATAGTGAATAATCTGCCTTTTAGTGGCAGCGGCAATGATTTTTACTTTATTCCGGCAGATTCCGAAAATATCCGCTTTACCTTTGATTCTTATAGTCTGGATGATGATATTCACCTGTTCACCACCGGCGGCGAGCATTTAGCCGGAGTAGAAGTATCGGCAGTCGGTGATCCGCTGGCTGATTTCAACTGGCAGGATCTCGGTGTTGATTTAAGCAATATTGATTCGACGTTTTTAACTACCGGTAATGGATTTGATGCCGGAGCCACTTATGACGCCAGTAACATTAATGCTGCGAATGCTGTGGGTACCACAGTGACTTATAGTGGCGACGGAGATCTGGATAATGACGGCCGTATTTTCACCGGCGAGACTGATGTAGAAATCATTACGTTAACCGGTACAACTAATCAGGATATCATTCTGGCAGTCTCTGGGCAGAGTTCAGGGAGTTCTTATCAGGGCAGAATATCCTGGGATCGGTTGGGCGGTGTGGCCAGTGCTGCCATTCAGGAGGCTGAACTGGCTGATGAAAATCCCGAAGAAGACGTTAAAATTACCACATCTGCAGCAATAAACAGGCCCCAGGATTACCATGAAATTGCCAAAACACCGGCTACAGCAGCCGATTTGGGGCTTACCGGCTTATCGTTAAGTACCCAACAGCAGGCAGAAATTGCTCTGAATGCGCTGTCCGGCGCTATTGATGATATTGGTGAAAAGCGGGCTGGTTATGGTGCTGTGCAGAATGCCATGCAATCCAATTTACGGAATCTGTCGATTCATGCCGAAAACACTCGTGCGGCACAATCACAAATAAGAGATACAGACTACGCCAACGAAACGGCCAGCCTGGCGAGAAATCAAATCATTCAGCAGGCCAGTCAGTCACTACTGAGTCAGGCTAACCAGCAACCGGAAATAGCCTTAACGTTATTGAATGGCTAGGTGCTAGAAACCCAGTTTAATTTTTAAATGGCTTGTTGGTTTGCAGCAGCAGGGCAGGATTTCATCGTCGTCAATAAAGGCGAGGGGATCTGTAGTGTATTCCACTTCGCCTTCCAGCAAGGTGGTGCGGCAGGCACCACAAAATCCCTCGCGGCAATGGTATTGCACGTCAATCTGTTGAGATTCAAGGCTTTCCAGCAGCGTTTTATCGGGAGAAGCGGTCACCGTTACCGTATCGACAATGTCGATACGGTAGGTGTTGTCGCGGTCGGTCATTGCCGGTTATTTAGAGTTCGAAATCGGCAAAGTCGTCTTCGCTAACGGCTGAATCAATCTGACCTACCAGGTATGAGCTGATTTCAGATTCCTGTGGTGCCACCTGAACATTGTCGGAGATCAGGTAGTTATTCATCCATGGCAGCGGGTTAGAGGTAACGTCATAGGGCTGACCCATGCCGATAACGGCCATACGCTGGTTAGCAATGTATTCAACATACTGACACAGAATTTCTTTATTCAGGCCAATCATAGAGCCATGCTGGAACAGGTACTCTGCCCATTGCTTTTCCTGCTCTACCGCTTTCATAAAGATAGATTTGGCTTCCTCGGCGCATTCCTCGGCGATTTCTGCCATCTCCGGGTCGTCCTTGCCTTTGGCCCACAGGTTCAGGATATGCTGAGTGGAGGTCAGATGCAGGTTTTCATCGCGGGCAATCAGACGGATAATCTTGGAGTTACCTTCCATCAGCTCACGCTCTGCAAACGCGAAAGTACAGGCAAAGGATACATAAAAACGAATCGCTTCCAGTGCATTTACTGAGTTCATACACAGGTAGAGCTTTTTCTTCAGCTCGCGCATGTTAACCGGGTAGGGCTGACCTTCGTTGGTGTACATGCCTTCGCCCTGAGTTTGCCAAAGCTGAGTGGCATAGATCAGGTCGTCGTAATACTTGGAGATGTCTGTTGCACGACGTTTAATTTCGTCGTTCACCACGATATCTTCAAAGATACTGCTCGGATCGGTAAACAGGTTACGCAGAATATGCGTGTAAGAGCGAGAGTGGATGGTTTCAAAGAAAGACCATGTCTCTACCCAGGTTTCCAGTTCCGGCAACGAGATAATCGGCAGGAATGCGATATTCGGGCTGCGGCCCTGCACAGAATCAAGCAGCGTCTGATATTTCAGGTTAGAAATAAAAATGTGCTTTTCCGGCTCGGTCAGCTTTTGAAAGTCGACCCGGTCACGGGTGACATCCACTTCTTCCGGACGCCAGAAAAAACTAATTTGCTTTTCGATGAGCTTTTCAAAGATCGAGTGTTTTTGTTGGTCGTAACGGGCTACGTTAACCGGATTACCAAAAAACATCGGCTCGTCGAGCTGATTCACATTTTGCTGATTAAACGTGGTGTATTTCATATTTTATTATCACTTCACTAGCGCAATAAGACGCCCGGCATAAGCCGGGCAAATGAACAATTATTATATTTTACAAGCGCCGCCGGCACAGTCGTCATCTTCTTCGATAACCACTTCCTGGGCTGCTGGTTTAGACGCTGTTGCGGTTGTCGACTCAACCGGCGCGTCCGCTGCACCATCACGGGTGTTATGGTAGTACAGGGTTTTAACGCCCAGCTTGTACGCGGTTAATAAGTCTTTTAACAGTAAGCGCATTGGCACTTTGCCGTTTTCGTACATAGACGGGTTGTAGCTGGTATTGGCAGAAATCGTCTGATCAACAAACTTTTGCATAATGCCGCACAGTTGCAGATAACCATCGTTAGAGGGGATATCCCACAGCAGTTCGTACTGGTCTTTAAAACGCTCATATTCCGGTACTACCTGTTTAAGTACGCCATCTTTGCTGGACTTAACGCTGATATGGCCGCGTGGTGGCTCAATACCATTGGTGGCGTTAGAGATCTGCGATGAGGTCTCTGATGGCATCAGTGCCGACAGGGTAGAGTTACGTAAGCCGTGCTCTACGATGTCTTTGCGCAGACTTTCCCAGTCAAGATGCAGTGGTTCATTGCAAATAGCGTCGAGGTCCTTTTTGTACGTATCAATCGGCAGAATGCCTTGTGAATACGTGGTTTCGTTAAACTTAGGACATGCGCCTTTTTCTTTAGCCAGATTGTTTGAGGCTTTAAGCAGGTGATACTGCATGGCTTCAAAGGTTTTATGTACCAGGCTGTTAGCACTGAAATCAGAATATTTAACGCCGTTCTTCGCCAGGTAATAAGCAAAGTTAATTACCCCTATACCCAGGGTACGGCGGTTCATGGTGGCGTTGTAAGCAGCAGGTACCGGGTAGTCCTGATAATCCAGCAGGCTGTCGAGTGCGCGAACGGCCAGGTCAGACAGTTCCTCAAACTCATCCAGAGACTTAATGGCGCCTAAGTTAAAGGCAGACAGCGTACATAGGGCGATTTCACCGTTTTCGTCGTTAACATGCTCAAGTGGCTTGGTAGGTAACGCGATTTCCAGACACAGGTTGCTCTGACGAACCGGTGCCACTTTTGGATCGAACGGGCTGTGGGTATTACAGTGATCCACGTTTTGCAGATAAATACGGCCGGTGCTGGCACGTTCCTGCATAAACAAGCCAAACAGTTCCATGGCTTTAATGCGTTTTTTGCGGATTGACTCGTCCTGCTCGTACTTAACGTACAGTTCTTCAAACTTAGGCTGGTCGGCGAAGAATGCATCGTACAGGCCGGGTACGTCTGACGGGCTGAACAGCGTGATGTAGTCATCTTTCATCATGCGCTGATACATCAGCTTGTTAAACTGCACGCCGTAGTCGAGGTGACGTACACGGTTTTCTTCTACACCACGGTTATTTTTCAGTACCAGCAGTGATTCAACTTCCATATGCCACAACGGATAGAACAGCGTTGCTGCACCACCACGGACGCCGCCCTGAGAGCAGCTCTTAACCGCCGTTTGGAAGTACTTGTAAAAAGGGATACAACCTGTGTGGAACGCTTCACCGCCGCGGATAGGGCTGCCCAGTGCACGGATACGACCAGCATTAACACCGATACCGGCACGCTGACTGACGTACTTAACAATGGCACTGGCTGTGGCGTTAATTGAATCAAGGCTGTCGCCGGTTTCAATTAATACACAAGAGCTGAACTGACGGGTAGGGGTACGCACGCCCGACATGATAGGAGTAGGCAAAGATAGTTTGAACGTAGACGTTGCATCGTAAAAACGACGAACGTATTGCAAACGGGTTTCTTTCGGGTAGTTGGCAAACAAACAGGCCGCTACCAGAATATACAGGAACTGAGCGCTTTCGTAGATCTCACCCGTTACACGGTTCTGCACCAGATATTTACCTTCCAGCTGTTTAACGGCCGCATAGCTGAAGTTCATGTCACGCCAGTGATCGATATAACTATCCATCTCGGCAAATTCTTCTGGCGTGTAGTCTTCTAACAAGTGAGTATCATACTTACCCATGTCGACCATACGAGCCACATGATTAAACAACTTCGGTGGCTCAAATTCACCAAACGCCTTTTTACGTAGGTGGAAAATCGCCAGACGAGCTGCAAGGTACTGGTAATCCGGTGCTTCAGTTGAAATCAGATCTGCTGCTGATTTAATGAGGGTTTCATGGATCTCGGCGGTTTTGATACCGTCGTAAAACTGAATGTGGGCTTTTATTTCTACCTGTGACACTGAGACATTGTTCAGCCCCTTTGCTGCCCAGGTAATAACTTTGTGAATTTTCTCCAGATCAATGGGCTCTTTTTCACCATTGCGTTTGGTGACAGATAAATTGTTATTCATTTTAGTGGCCGTTTGTCAGTTAGCGCTATTCGCGGGGCAAGTTTGCACTGCCCGATTTGTTTTAAATTATTAATTTCGAAGGGATCCATCGGCGATCGCTTCGATCCGTGAATGTTTAATCCGCCTGAGAAATACCTGCATCAGCCGGTTTTTTAAACAAGACTGCTATCGGATAACCACAAGATAGTGAGGTTTTGACTTTAATGCAACCCAATATCTGGTGCTTAATTCATCGATCAAAACAAGGCCGGTAAAAGGTTAGTATTGACTAACCTTTTAGGTTTGAACAAAGCAAGATTTGAATGAATGCAAGCACTTTAGATTTTTTTTGCGATCGCTTAAAACAATTTATTCCGAATATTTAATTTTTATAAATATGCGATATATAGTGTCCAACTAAAAACATGGACACTATATATTGTGTTTCGTCAAGATTTTTCACATTGCAAAATGTAGTTGACGTCAACATTCCGATCCGATAGTACGAACGCCTGATTAAAGGGATCAAAATGCAAACCAGTGGCAGATCGGGTAAACAGACCGGCCTGATCGGCAATTTTTATCAGCTCAGACGGTTTGAGAAAGCGTTGATACTGGTGCGTACCCTTAGGTACCCACTGTAATACGTACTCAGCTGCCACAATGCCCATCAGATAAGCTTTAAGATTGCGGTTTAAGGTGGAAAAAAACACCTTGCCGCCAGGCTTAACCAATTTGGCACAGGCACTGATCACCGAAGCCGGGTCGGGCACATGCTCAAGCATCTCCATACAGGTTACTACGTCGAAAGATTCAGGCTGTTCGGCTGCCAGGGTTTCCACACTCACGCAGCGATAATCGACTTTAACACCTGTTTCCAGACTGTGTAGCTGAGCAATTTCCAGTGAGGCACTGGCCATGTCGATACCGGTAACCTCGGCCCCTCGTGCTGCCAGTGACTCAGCGAGAATGCCGCCGCCACAGCCTACATCGAGGATCCGCTTGCCAAATAGGCCTTCGCACTTTTCTTCTATAAAGGAAAGGCGTAATGGGTTGATGGCATGTAAAGGTTTAAACTGGCCTTGTGGGTCCCACCAGTGGGCAGCGATTTCAGAAAACTTGTCGATTTCCGTTTGATCTACATTTTGCTGTGTTTCTGTCATGAGCGTGAGTTTTCATCTTACCTGAAGTTAAAAATCCGCTTTACATTACCGTAAATCGGCAATCTGCACATGGCTTATTTGCAGCTGGGTTTTGCAATCGCGCAAAAAATAAACGCTTAGGAGATAACTGAAGGTAAGGATGCATTAATCACTACATAAATGCTGATATGGGTGATAAACTCATTGGTTAATTAGAAGACCCCCAATGCGTGATCCAAGGGGATCCGGACGCAGGATCGTCAGGTATCTGCAGGATTGCGACAAACTTATAATAAGGGACCAAGCAGTTTATGACTGATAACGCCAAAGAAATTCTCCCCGTTAATATAGAGGAAGAGCTCAAAACGTCGTATCTGGATTATGCGATGAGCGTTATTGTTGGGCGCGCGCTGCCCGACGTACGTGATGGCTTAAAACCAGTACACCGCCGTGTACTGTTTGCCATGAATGAGTTGAAGAATGACTTTAACAAACCTTATAAAAAATCTGCCCGTGTAGTGGGTGACGTCATTGGTAAATATCACCCCCACGGTGATTCTGCCGTATACGATACCATCGTTCGTATGGCGCAGCCTTTCTCCTTGCGCTATATGCTGGTTGACGGACAGGGTAACTTTGGCTCGGTCGACGGCGACTCCGCCGCAGCAATGCGTTACACCGAAGTACGGATGGCAAAGATTGCTCACGAATTGCTTGCCGATCTGGAAAAAGAAACCGTGGATTTTGTGCCTAACTACGACGGCACAGAGCATATTCCTGACGTACTGCCAACTAAAATTCCTAACCTGCTGGTAAACGGGTCTTCAGGTATTGCCGTAGGGATGGCAACCAACATTCCACCGCACAACCTCACCGAAATTGTTAACGGTTGTATTGCATTAATTGACGAACCGTCACTGGATGTTGACCAGTTGATGGAGTACATCCCTGGTCCGGATTTTCCAACCGCGGCTTTAATCAGTGGCCGAAAAGGGATTGTTGATGCTTATCGTACCGGTCGTGGCAAAATTTACATGCGTGCCCGGGCCGAAATCGAAACCGAAGACAACGGCAAAGAAACTATCATCGTTACGGAAATTCCGTATCAGGTAAACAAAGCTCGTCTGATCGAAAAGATTGCAGAATTAGTTAAAGAGAAACGTATTGAAGGCGTCTCTGCACTGCGTGATGAGTCTGACAAAGACGGTATGCGTATTGTTGTGGAAGTTAAACGCAACGAATCTGCCGAAGTGCTGCTTAACCACCTGTATGCCAATACCCAGTTACAAACTGTATTCGGGATTAATATGGTGGCGCTGGATAACAACCAGCCAAAAGTGTTTAACCTCAAGGAAATCCTGCAGGCGTTTATCCTGCACCGCCGCGAAGTGGTTACCCGCAGAACAGTCTACGAGCTGCGTAAGGCCCGCGACCGCGCGCATATCCTTGAAGGCCTGGCCATTGCACTGGTTAATATCGATCCGGTGATTGAGCTGATCAAAGCCTCACCAAGTCCTTCTGAAGCAAAACAAGCGTTAGTGGCTTCTGGCTGGGAGCTGGGTGATGTAGCGGAAATGCTGCAACGTGCTGGTAATGATGCGGCGCGCCCGGACTGGCTGGAACCGGAATTTGGTATTCGCGACGGCAAATACTACCTGACTGAGCAACAGGCTCAGGCGATTCTGGACCTGCGCTTACACAAGTTAACCGGTCTTGAACACGAAAAAATCCTCGACGAATACAAGCAACTGCTCGAGCTGATTGCCGAGTTACTGCACATTCTGGGTAGCCCTGAGCGCCTGATGGAAGTCATTCGCGAAGAACTGGAAAAAGTGCGTGACGAGTTCGGCGATGAGCGCCGAACAGAAATCACCGCAGCCAGCCACGACATTGATTTAGAAGATCTGATTGAACGTGAAGAAGTGGTTGTAACTCTGTCTCACGAAGGTTACGTGAAGTACCAGAAATTGACTGAGTACGAAGCGCAGCGTCGTGGTGGTCGCGGTAAGTCAGCTACCAAAATGAAAGATGAAGACTTCATTGAGAAGCTGCTGGTTGCCAATACCCACGATCATATCCTGTGTTTCTCAACCCGTGGCCGTCTGTACTGGCTGAAGGTCTATCAATTACCACTGGCCAGCCGTAATGCCCGTGGTCGTCCGATTGTCAACATTCTGCCGCTGGAAGATGATGAGCGTATCACCGCTATCCTGCCGATTAAGGAATTCGAGGAAGACAAGTTTGTATTGATGGCTACGGCCAATGGTGTGGTGAAGAAAACCAGCCTGACCATGTACTCACGTCCTCGTTCAAGCGGTATCATTGCAGTTAACCTGAATGACGGTGACGAACTGATTGGTGTTGCGATTACCCATGGCGATGACGACATTATGCTGTTCTCTGATGCCGGTAAGGTGGTTCGCTTTAACGAGAAGCTGCGTGATTCTGAAACCGGTGCCGTTAAGCTGGATCCGGAAACCGGTGAAGAGCTGCTGGCACTGCGTCCAATGGGCCGAACTGCTACAGGTGTTCGTGGTATTAAGATGCCGGATGGCCAGAAAGTTGTGTCGCTAATCGTGCCTCGTGGTGATGGTGCGGTACTGACAGCCACCGAAAACGGCTACGGTAAACGTACACCACTGGAAGATTACCCGGCCAAGAGCCGTGCAACCCAGGGGGTTGTGTCGATTAAAGTCTCGGACCGTAACGGCAAGGTTGTCGGTGCGGTACAGGTAGATGAAAACGACGAAATCATGCTGATCAGTAATGCCGGTACGCTGGTAAGAACCCGGGTGAGTGAAGTCTCTACCGTTGGGCGAAATACCCAGGGCGTGAGACTGATCCGTACCGGTGAAAACGAGCAACTGGTTGCATTACAACGCATCGAAGAAATCGAAGACGCTGAATTAATAGAAGCTGAAGGCGATGAAGCCGAAGCCGTCGATACCAACGCCGCGCAAGACGGTGCAGATGAGTCAACGACAGACGAATAATCCTGCGTTAAAGGATACAACAAGCATCGCAAGCGGCTCTTAGTGCCGCTTGTTTTTTAGTGTATGTAAGCATTATGCCACCAGTAGTAAGATTGCTGGCGGGTGATAATGCTTCCTGACAGTATTTAAGAAGCTCATGAAAAACGTATTCAATTTTAGTGCTGGCCCGGCCATGCTGCCGCCCGCAGTGATGGCGCAGGCACAACAGGAATTTATTAACTGGCGTGACAGTGGTTGCTCGGTGATGGAAGTGAGTCACCGCGGTGCAGACTTTATCGAAATTGCCGCAACAGCGGAACAAGACCTGCGTGACCTGATGAACGTACCGGAAAACTACAAGGTCCTGTTTCTGCAAGGCGGCGGGCGCGGGCAGTTTGCAGCGGTACCGCTGAATATTTCAAACCAGGACGATACCTCACTGCATCTGGTGAGTGGATCCTGGTCTAAGGGCGCGGTTGCAGAAGCTTCAAAGTATAATAATGCCAAAGTGATTGGTGAGGTCGTTGATCATAACGGCTATCAGTTTATGCCTAAGCCGGCAGTCGCCGACATCGATCAAAGCGCGGCGTATCTGCATTTCTGCCCGAATGAAACCGTGGATGGCATTGCCTACAAATGGTTGCCGGAAGCCGGTGAAGTGCCTCTGGTAGCCGATATGTCGTCGAATATTTTGTCTGGTCCGGTAGACGTGAGTAAGTACGGTATTATCTATGCCGGTGCGCAAAAGAACATTGGCCCGTCCGGCTTATCGGTAGTGATTGTTCGCGAAGATCTGGTAGGTAAGGCTCGTCAGAGTACGCCGTCGATTTTCGATTACGAACTGATGGCCAAAAATGACTCCATGTATAACACACCGCCCACCTTTTCCTGGTATCTGGCGGGGCTGGTATTTAAATGGCTGAAAGCTCAGGGTGGCGTTGAAGCCATGGCCAGCCTCAATCAGCATAAGGCAGACTCGTTGTATAAAGCCATCGACGACTCGTCGTTCTACCGCAACAATGTACATCCGGAAAACCGTTCAATTATGAACGTTCCTTTCCATCTGGCCGATCCGGCACTGGATAAAGTGTTCCTGGAAAAATCTAAACAAGCCGGTTTAATGGCCCTTAAAGGTCACCGTTCGGTAGGGGGTATGCGTGCCAGTATTTATAACGCCATGTCTATTGAAGGGGTAGAAGCCCTGGTGAGCTTTATGAAAGACTTCGAGGAGCATCACGCATGAGTGTAGAGCAGTTAACGTTACAGCCGGTCAACAAAATCGACGGTACCGTCAACGTGCCGGGCTCAAAGAGTCTGTCTAACCGGGCCTTGCTACTTGCGGCACTGGCGAAGGGCGAAACCCGCCTGACTAATCTGCTCGATAGTGACGATATCCGCCATATGCTGGATGCCCTCAAATTACTGGGTGTTGAATACAGCTTAAGCGATGACAAAACCGAGTGTAAGGTTACCGGCTTAGGCGGCGCGTTTTCGGTTGATAAACCGCTCAGCTTGTTTTTAGGTAATGCCGGTACCGCCATGCGCCCTTTATGTGCTGCACTGGCCGCCTCGAACGTAACGGTTGAATTAACCGGCGAACCACGGATGGAAGAACGCCCCATCGGCGACCTGGTTGATGCGCTGCTGGAAGCAGGGGCGGATATTGAGTATTTAAAAAATGCCGGTTATCCGCCGCTTAAAATCACCGGTAGCCAGTTAAAGGGTGGCGAGTTGTCTGTGGATGGCAGTGTGTCGAGCCAGTTTTTGACGGCCCTGTTAATGGCGGCTCCGTTGTTTAGCGAAGACACCACTATCGCCATTAAAGGCGAGTTAGTGTCGAAGCCTTATATCGACATTACCCTGGATACCATGGCCAAATTTGGCGTGTCGGTAGAAAATCAGGATTATCAGCGCTTTGTGATCAAAGCCGGGCAGCAGTATGTGGCACCTAAAACCTTTATGGTAGAAGGAGATGCATCATCGGCATCTTATTTCCTGGCAGCCGGCGCTATTAAAGGCGGTACGGTCAAGGTGACTGGTATTGGCAAGCAAAGCATCCAGGGCGACATTCGTTTTGCTGATGTACTGGAAGCCATGGGCGCTAAAGTTGAATGGTTTGACGATTGTATCGTTATTCATGGTGCGCCGCTTAAAGGGGTGGACATGGATATGAATCATATCCCGGATGCTGCCATGACTATTGCGACCACGGCGTTATTTGCCGAAGGGGAAACCTGCATCCGTAACATTTATAACTGGCGGGTAAAAGAAACCGACCGGTTATTTGCAATGGCCACTGAGCTACGTAAACTGGGTGTGGAAGTAGAAGAAGGGCACGATTATATTCGGGTAACGCCTGGCGCTGTATTACAACATGCTGCTATTGATACCTATAACGATCACCGCATTGCCATGTGTTTTTCACTGGTATCTTTAAGTGATACACCGGTAACGATTAACGATCCGGGTTGTACCGCCAAAACTTTCCCCGATTATTTCACCCGCTTTGCCACAATCTGTCATCGTTAAGACAGAATTATTCTCTACTATCAATTGCGCTGGTCTCAGGGCCAGCGTGCATTCGCTACAGACTTAGGTATTATGCCCGGGTATTTATTGACGTGTATCATTGCCAATTGAGCTTACACGGGTATAATTGCCGCCGTTTTCGAGTTGTTATTAACATTTTATTAAATAAATGGAGCAGGTATGCATCCAATACCCGTAGTAACGGTAGATGGTCCTAGTGGGGCAGGGAAAGGCACACTAAGCGCATTAATCGCAGAAAAGCTCGGCTGGCACTTACTGGACAGTGGCGCGATTTACCGCGTACTGGCCGTTGCCGCCATGCATCATGATCTTCCGGTCGACGATGAAAGTGCTGTTGTTCCGCTGGCCTCTGGCCTTGACGTAAGTTTTGAAATTGACAAAGAGCAGCGCCGTGTGGTGCTTGAAGGTGAAGACGTCACCGACGATATTCGCACCGAGGAAGTTGGCGCTGTGGCGTCACAGATTGCGTCCCTGGCCAGGGTTCGCGAGGCGCTGTTACGCCGCCAGCGTGCGTTTCAGCAAGATCCCGGCCTGGTGGCCGACGGTCGCGACATGGGGACCGTGGTGTTCCCTGATGCCAATGTAAAATTATTCCTGACCGCCAGCGCTGAAGCCCGCGCGGAGCGTCGCTATAATCAGTTGAAAGATAAAGGTCTGGATGTTAATATTGCGCGCCTTTTAACCGATATCAAAGCCCGGGATGATCGCGACGCGAATCGTTCTATTGCGCCATTGGTACCGGCAGAAGACGCTGTAGTGATCGATTCAACAGATTTGGATATTAACCAAGTCTTTGAAAGTGCAATGGAAATTATCAATTCCAGGCTGTAAGCCCGGAGTCGGTTTCACCATCGCAATCGTTGTCACAGGAGGTGACGACTTTGTTTAATAACCCCACGTTATCCGGATCGAAATGTGGATGTCAACTTAAGTTAATTACTAAATCATATGACTGAAAATTTTGCACAACTTTTTGAAGAGAGCTTACAAGAACTTGAAACTCGTCCAGGTTCAATTGTAAAGGGTACTGTAGTTTCAATTGATAAAGACATCGTTCTTGTTGACGCAGGTCTCAAATCAGAAAGTGCTATCCCAGCTGAACAATTTAAAAATGCCGAAGGCGAATTAGAAATCGCAATCGGTGACGAAGTCGACGTAGCGTTAGACGCTGTAGAAGACGGCTTTGGTGAAACTATCCTGTCTCGTGAAAAAGCTAAGCGTCACGAAGCGTGGGTTGAGCTGGAAAAAGCTTACGACGATAAAGCCACTATCAAAGGCGTTATCAACGGTAAAGTTAAAGGCGGTTTCACTGTTGAAGTTAACAGTGTTCGCGCATTCCTGCCAGGTTCACTGGTTGACGTTCGCCCTGTACGCGACACCACTCACCTGGAAGGCAAAGAACTTGAGTTTAAAGTAATCAAGTTAGACGCCAAGCGTAACAACGTTGTTGTTTCTCGTCGTGCTGTTATCGAAGCAGAAAGCAGTGCAGAGCGTGAAACGCTGCTGGCCAACCTGGAAGAAGGTCACGAAGTTAAAGGTATCGTTAAGAACCTGACAGACTACGGTGCGTTCGTAGATCTGGGCGGTGTTGACGGCCTGCTGCACATCACTGACATGGCCTGGAAGCGCGTTAAGCACCCAAGCGAAATCGTAAATGTTGGTGACGAAATCAACGTTAAAGTGCTTAAGTTCGACAAAGAAAAGCAACGTGTATCTCTGGGCATGAAACAGATGGGCAACGATCCATGGCAAGAAATTGCACAGCGTTACCCAGAAGGCACTAAGATCACTGGCCAGGTAACTAACCTGACTGACTACGGTTGTTTCGTAGAGATCGAAGACGGTGTTGAAGGTCTGGTTCACGTTTCTGAAATGGATTGGACTAACAAAAACATCCACCCATCTAAGGTTGTTAACCTGGGCGATTCTGTTGAAGTTATGGTTCTGGAAATCGACGAAGAACGTCGTCGTATTTCTCTGGGTCTTAAGCAGTGCATCGATAACCCTTGGGAAACTTTCGCTAAGTCACACGAAAAAGGTGACAAAGTGTCTGGTAAGATCAAGTCAATCACTGACTTTGGTATCTTCATCGGCCTTGACGGCGGCATCGACGGTCTGGTTCACCTGTCTGACATTTCATGGAACAAGTCTGGTGAAGACGCCGTTCGTGATTATAAGAAAGGCGACGAGATCTCAGCGGTTGTTCTGCAAGTCGACCCAGAGCGTGAGCGTATCTCTTTAGGCGTTAAGCAAATCGAAGAAGATCCGTTCAACAAGTATCTGACAGATACCAAGAAAGGTGCTATCGTTGTTGGTACAGTTACAGCAGTTGATGCCAAAGGCGTTACTGTAAACCTGGCTGAAGAAGTTGACGGTTACATCCGTGTAGCTGATCTTTCTCGTGACCGTATCGAAGATGCGTCTGAAGTGGCTAACGTTGGCGACAGCATCGAAGCGAAGTACACCGGTGTAGACCGTAAGAACCGCATCGTAAACCTGTCTGTTAAAGCGAAAGACCAGGCTGACGAGAAAGAAGCAATCGACAAAGTGAACCAGCAAGACGACGCTGGCTTCGCGAACGCGATGGCTGAAGCTTTCAAAGCAGCAAAAGGCGAATAAGCTTTTTGATACATCAGGTATACGGTAAATGCCGTATACCTGTTGATGTAGCTGTTTGATGGATTGAATGACAAAGAGGTTTACACATGACCAAGTCTGAATTAATTGAGCGGCTCGCTGATCAGGCACGCCATATCCCGGCAAAAGAATTAGAAACAGCTATCAAAGAAATGTTGGAACAGATGGCGCAAACCTTACAAAAAGGTGACCGTATCGAAATCCGCGGGTTTGGTAGTTTTTCTTTGCATTACCGCGCGCCTCGCGTGGGACGTAACCCTAAAACTGGCGAAACAGTGGAGCTGGACGGTAAATACGTTCCTCACTTTAAGCCTGGCAAAGAGTTACGTGACCGGGTGAATGAATCAATCGCCTGATCAATATCTGCACAGATAGAAATAAAAAGCACTGTTATCAGTGCTTTTTTTGTATGTGAATGCTGTAACACTATCTACATTTTGTTATCCTGATTTTAATTTCTTTATTTAGGATCACGCACTTGAAAGGCTTGGCATTTTTACTCTGCATTATTGCGATTCTGGTACTGGCGATTGCCGTTGGTTCTCAAAATGATGCTGTAATATCAGTAAATTACCTGATTGCTAAGGCTGATATGACGGTCGCCACTCTGATTGCTATTGCATTAGGGTTAGGCGTTGTCGTTGGCGTTCTGGCTATTCTGAGCAGTTGGCTTACGCTCAGAGTTAAGCTCATGCGGGCACAGGCTAAGCTTAACAAGCTGCAGAAAGAATAAGCCTATGCTGGAGCTGTTATTCTTACTGCTGCCAGTCGCAGCCGGTTATGGTTACATAATGGGCCGCAACAGCGTTCGCCAGGCGCAGCGTAAACAATCCAGTATCCTTTCCAAACATTATTTTCGTGGTTTAAATTTCCTGCTTTCCGATCAGCCCGACCGAGCCGTGGATACGTTAATTAAAATGATTAACGTTAACAGTGATACGGTGGAAACCCATATCGCCATGGGCAACTTTTACCGTCAGCGCGGCGAAATAGACCGCGCTATCCGCGTTCACCAGAACCTGGTAAGCCGTGACGAAATCCAGTCTACCCAGCGCGAACTGGCGCTAAAAGAGCTGGGCAGGGACTATATGCAGGCGGGTTTTCTTGAGCGTGCCGAGGGCGCGTTTGTTAGTCTGCTCAATTCCGACAAGCATTTTGAATTTGCTCAGCAGCAGCTGTTTGCCATTTATCAGACTACCAAAGAGTGGGGCCGTGCTATCGATCTGGCCGAAAAAATGCTGGCCGAGAACGACAGTATTCGTAGCAAGCTGGCCCATTTCTATTGTGAACAAGCCCAGCTTGAGCTGGATAATGAAGATATCCCCGCTGCGCTAAAAGTGTTACAAAAAGCGGTAAATGTGGATGAGCAGGCCGTCAGACCCTGGTTAATGCTGGGTGAAGTCACTTTTGATCAGGGGCGCTTAAAAGAGGCCGGTGAATACTTAGTGCAGGTCGCCAATCGCGATAAAAACTGGTTTATTGAAGCGGTACCGCTACTCGAGCAAATCGCCAGTGAGACCGGTGACTGGCAGAAATTCGAACAACTGTTAAATGATAACTGGGTGCAAAGTGCCACCTTGTACCTGGCTATGGTGGATGTGTTTTCCAATAAAGGGGAAGTGCAGCATGCCGCCGATTATCTGTTTGAACAACTGCAAAAAACGCCTACCATGCGTGGCTTTCATCGCCTGATGCAGTTGTACTGTGAGTTAAGTGATGATGCCAATGCCAAGGCGACTTACCAGCAGTTAAGACAACTGGTTGCCAAACAAATTGAACAGCGACCAAGATACCGCTGTAAAAGCTGCGGTTTTTCTGGTCGTAAACTATATTGGCTGTGCCCATCCTGCAAAAAGTGGGGGGTAGTTAACCCCATTAGAGGTCTAGACGGAGAGTAAAGAGAATGAACCAAGAAGCCCGTGTAATAGTCGCATTGGATTTCGATGATGCTGATAAGGCTATGGCCCTGGTAGACCAACTGGATCCTGCTGCCTGTAAGCTTAAAGTCGGCAAAGAGATGTTTACCCTGTTCGGGCCTGAATTTGTAAAATCGCTCATCGCCAAAGGGTTTGATATTTTTCTGGATTTAAAATTTCATGATATTCCCAACACCGTAGCCAAAGCTTGTAAAGCGGCAGCAGAAATGGGCGTGTGGATGGTAAACGTTCACGCCAGTGGCGGAATGGAAATGATGAAAGCGGCTAAAAATGCTATTGCCGGCTCTTCTCATCCGCAAACCAAGCTGATTGCGGTAACGGTGCTGACCAGTATGGATCAGGCGCAACTGAATGATGTGGTGCCAGAGGTGTCACCAGCCGAGCAGGTTAAAAAGCTTGCGCAGTTAACCGCAGACAGTGGCCTGGATGGTGTTGTTTGCTCTGCTAAAGAAGCTGTAATGTTACGCGAAACACATAATGACGAGTTTCTGTTAGTCACACCAGGAATTCGTCCTGCCGGGGCAGATGTGGGCGATCAGAAAAGGGTGATGACACCGGTCGATGCCATCGACGCCGGTGTAAGCTACCTGGTAATGGGCCGGCCAATTACCCAGGCCGAAAACCCATTAGCTGCTTTGCAGTCGGTAAATCAAAGTCTAGCTTAAACCGATGAAATAAAAAATAAAGGGGTCAGAGTTCAAGAGAAGTTCAAGGGGTCAGAGTAAGCTTACTCTGACCCCTTGAACTCCTGACCCCATAAATTTAGTGACTTAAGCCAGTGCATCCATAGCAGGGGTGTACTGAATATCCAGTTGATCACCCAAAGCTTCAACAACTGCTTTATAGGTGACTTTACCTTCGTGAACATTCAGGCCGTTCAACAGGTGGATATCTTCCATCATGGCTTGTTTAGGTCCTTTGTTGGCCAGCGCCAAGCCAAATGGCAATGTTGCATTGTTCAGTGCCATGGTAGAGGTACGGGCCACGCCGCCAGGCATGTTCGCCACACAGTAGTGAACCACGCCGTCGACGATATAAACCGGATCCTGGTGAGTGGTAGCTTTTGAAGTGGCAAAACAACCACCCTGGTCGATAGCCACGTCTACAACTACAGAGCCTTTTTTCATATTGGCAATATGTTGTTCGTTGAGTAGTTTTGGCGCTGCTGCACCCGGGATAAGTACCGCACCAACCACCAAATCAGCAGACGCTGAATAATGCTCAATAGCATCAACCGTTGAGAACACGGTTTTTACCTGACCGTTAAAGATATCGTCTAACTGGCGTAAACGAGGAAGTGAACGGTCCAGAATAGTTACATCGGCGCCAAGGCCTAATGCCATTTTAGCAGCCTGTGTACCAACCACACCGCCACCAATAACCAGCACTTTACCCGGTGCAACACCAGGTACGCCACCAAGCAGGGTGCCGCTGCCGCCGTGGGCTTTTTCAAGATAATGCGCACCGGCCTGAACCGACATGCGGCCAGCCACTTCACTCATTGGTGCCAGTAATGGCAAGCCACCACGTGTATCGGTAACCGTTTCATACGCGATACAGGTAGCGCCGGATTCAATCAGTAACTCAGTCTGAGTTGGATCGGGTGCCAGGTGCAGGTAGGTATAAAGTGTCTGACCACGGCTCAGTTGCTTACATTCCTGTGGCTGTGGCTCTTTTACCTTTACAATCATTTCCGCTTCGGCGAAAACCTGTTCAGCACTTGCAGCAATGCTGGCGCCAGCTTCAACATACATTTCATCGGTAAAGCCAATGGCGGTACCGGCGTTGGTTTCTACCATAACCTTATGACCGTGCATCACGAACTCTTTAACCGCTGCTGGGGTTAAGCCTACACGGTACTCGTGGTTTTTAATTTCTTTTGGTACACCCACTAACATAGTTATCTCTGCCTGTTTAAATTATTGAGTTACTAATGATGCTAGTATATCGGAAGGTTTTAAAGTATATCTGCTGTAGTTTTTCCAATGCCAGTGTAATATTCTTCTAAAAAGGCCTTTTGGAGAATTTAATATGCTGGTAAAAACGCCCAAACACCTCGACAGAATAGACCGCAACATACTTTCCATACTGCAAAAAGACGGGCGGATTTCTAACGTTGAGCTGGCAAAACAGGTGGGGTTAAGTCCAAGTCCCTGTTTGGAAAGGGTAAAGCGATTAGAAACCCAGGGCTATATAAAAGGCTATCATGCGCATCTGGATCCGCATCAGCTAGGCGCGGCCATGCTGGTGTTTGTCGAGATTACCTTAACTAAAACTTCGGTAGATATTTTTGCCGAATTTTCAGCTGCGGTTCAGCAGCACGATGATATACAAGAGTGTCACCTGGTATCGGGTAACTTTGATTTTCTGCTTAAAGCCCGGGTGGCTGATATGTCGAGCTACCGCAAATTGTTGGGCGATACCTTATTGCGGCTGCCTGGTGTAAGTGCGTCACGCACTTACGTGGTAATGGAAGAAGTTAAAAGTACCAATAGCCTGCGAATTAATACAAAATAAGGTCAGGATGGTATGATAAACTTTTAGGTTACCCGCTGAAGCCAGCCGCTTCTGTGACCCGGGTACGTGCGCAAAAATAAAACCAATGACCGGTGTATTAATAACACCGGCAAAGAGAGATATTTAGGGATATGGTGCGACTTTCTGGCGTTCAACGCATATGGGAGACAGGTATTATTATTGCCTGTGCTCTGGCGTTCTTTTTATTATTGGCGTTAGCCTCTTTTCACCCGGGCGATCCGGGCTGGAGTCAGGCTGGCCTGCAGAACGATGTCCATAACTGGGTTGGCCCAACGGGTGCCTGGACTGCCGATCTGTTCTTCTTTACCTTCGGCTATTTGGCCTATGCCACACCCTTTTGCTGTGCGTTTATTGGCTGGTTTATTTTCCATAATATTAAAACCTGGCGAGAGCTGGACTACCTGACCATTGGTTTGCGCCTGATTGGCGCGATCTTGATATTGCTGGGCCTTACCGGCATCTTTAGTATAAATTTTGATGACCTGTTCAGCTTCACCGCTGGCGGCCTGATTGGCGATGTAATCAGCTCAGCGCTAATCCCTTACTTCAATGTAGCCGGTACAGTATTGTTGCTGCTGTGCTTCTGTTGCGTGGGCTTTACGTTGCTGACCGGCATTTCCTGGCTACTGATTGTTGATAAGCTCGGTGAAAGTACGTTGTGGATAGGCCGTAAATCCATTGCCGCGCCGCAAAAGCTGCTGGCGCTGAATATGCCTGCCTTATCGTTACCGAATAAATCGGCAGATAAAGAGAAAGACAGTGATGAGCTGAACATTACCAGTTTACGTGCCGAGCCACCTTCGGAAAAACCGGCGGAGAAAACACCGCCTAAGCAAAGCCCTCAAGCTAAAACGGAGCGCAGCGAACCGACATTTTCAATCCCTGATGAAATCTTCGCTACAGGTGATGACGAAGACGATTTACCGCCCTTTATTGTGGATGCTAACGATGGGGCAGGGGAGTCCTTTAGTGCCGATGGGCCCGGGTTTGTAAGTGAAACAGTAGCTGAGGAGGCGACTGCCACTGAGCCGAAAAAAACGTCCTCGCCAATGCCAGCGCCACCGCAACAGCCGGCTGCCAGAGGGGCGAAACAAATCCGGCCGCCACGTGGTGAGTCAGATGGTGATGAAGACATTGGCCCGATGCCATCGTTTGAGTTGCTCGACCGACCAGACAAAAAGGAAAACCCGATCACCCAGGAAGAACTGGACATTGTGTCCCGTCTGGTAGAAGAAAAGCTGGCCAACTTTAATATCGATGCCGCCGTGGTTGGGGTTTATCCCGGCCCGGTTATCACCCGTTTTGAAATTGACCTGGCACCGGGTGTGAAGGTAAGCAAAATTACCAGCCTATCTAAAGATTTAGCCCGTGAAATGTCGGCTACGTCTGTTCGCGTGGTAGAAGTTATCCCGGGTAAGTCGGTGATTGGCCTCGAATTACCGAATAAAAAGCGCGAAATGGTGCGCATGAGTGAAGTGATTGAGTGCGAAGCTTTTCAGTCGAATGCCTCGGCACTTACTATGGTACTGGGTGCCGATATCAGCGGCGATCCGGTCGTGGTGGACCTGGCCAAAATGCCGCACTTGCTGGTAGCCGGTACCACTGGTTCAGGTAAGTCGGTGGGTGTTAACGTAATGATCCTCAGCTTATTGTATAAGTCCACGCCGGAAGACGTGCGGATGATCATGATTGACCCGAAAATGCTGGAATTATCGGTGTACGAAGGGATCCCGCACCTGTTGGCCGAAGTGGTCACCGATATGAAAGAAGCCGCCAATGCCCTGCGTTGGTGTGTGGGAGAAATGGAACGTCGCTATAAGTTGATGTCGGCATTAGGTGTACGAAATCTAAAAGGCTATAACGCTAAAATCAAGCAGGCTATTGCCGACGGTGAGCCAATTAAGGATCCGCTATGGCGTACTGAAGACAGCATGCTGGAAGAAGCGCCGGATCTGGAAAAACTGCCGTCTATTGTGGTGGTGGTTGACGAATTTGCCGACATGATGATGATTGTGGGCAAAAAAGTAGAAGAGCTTATTGCCCGGATTGCACAGAAAGCCCGTGCTGCGGGTATTCACCTGGTGCTGGCTACCCAGCGCCCGTCGGTTGATGTGATTACCGGCTTAATTAAAGCTAACATCCCCACCCGAATTGCTTTTCAGGTGTCGAGTAAAATTGACTCGCGCACCATCCTCGACCAGCAGGGTGCTGAAACGCTGTTGGGCATGGGTGATATGTTGTATTTACCGCCGGGTAGTCCGGTACCTACCCGTGTGCACGGTGCGTTTGTCGACGACCACGAGGTACACGCCGTAGTTGCCGACTGGAAGAAACGCGGTGAACCGGAATACATCGATGAAATCCTTAACCCTGAGTCCACCGCTGAAGTACTGTTACCGGGTGAACAACCGGAGGGCGGCGATCAGGAAGTGGATGCGTTTTACGATGAAGCTGTGGCGTTTGTTACAGAAACCCGCCGTGCATCGGTGTCCAGTGTTCAGCGTAAATTCCGTATTGGTTACAACCGCGCAGCGCGTCTGGTTGAACAAATGGAACAAAGTGGTGTCGTTACCCCTGCGGGCCATAACGGTAACCGTGAAGTGCTGGCACCACCGCCACCGAGAGACTAACAGGAAGTCGTTTATGAAATCATTGTTTAGCGGAGCTTTAGTCGCTCTGTCATTTTTCTCTGTATCTGCGCTGGCCAATGATGCCGAAGCGTTAAAAACAAAGTTAGCCGGACTGGAGTCCTTCAAGGCTGCATTTACTCAGTCGGTCACCGATGAAAACGGTGAAGTCGTTCATGAAGCAACAGGTAATCTAACCATGGCCCGGCCGGATAAACTGCGCTGGGAAACACTGTCGCCAGATGAAACCGTACTGATAGCCGATGGTTCGGCCGTCTGGCATATCGATGAGTGGGTAGAGCAGGTCACGGTGATGTCACAGGCCCAGGCGATTGATAATAATCCCATGGTGCTGTTAACCAGTAACGATGACGCTACCTGGCAACAATATACGGTTAATGCAACCCAACCCAACAGCTATACCGTTTCGGCAAAAGCAGAGGGCAGTCAGATCCGCACGCTGAGTTTAAGTTTTGATGATAAAGGCCTGGCAAACCTGATCATGCTCGACAGTCAGGGCCAGCAAAGCGCCATCAATTTTAGTGAGCGCGAATTTAATACGCCGATTTTCCCTTCCGCATTTATTGCTGACGTGCCGGAAAGCTTTATGGTAGATGATCAGCGCCCATGAGTTTGTTTAGTCAGCAAACCTACGCTCCGCTGGCGGCCCGTATGCGACCGGTTACTCTGGATGAATACGTAGGCCAGAGCCACCTGGTGGGGCCGGGCAAACCGTTACGCAAAATGCTCGAGTCGTCTCATTGTCATTCCATGGTGTTATGGGGGCCACCAGGCACCGGTAAAACTACCATGGCAGAACTGATTGCGGTGTATACCAATGCGCAGGTGATAAAGCTCTCGGCGGTTACTTCCGGGGTGAAGGAAATTCGCGCAGCCATGGATGAGGCTGAGCAAAATAAATCCATGGGCGAGCGCACGCTATTGTTTGTTGATGAAGTACATCGTTTTAATAAATCGCAGCAGGATGCCTTTTTACCTTTTGTGGAGTCCGGGGTGGTAACCTTTGTTGGTGCTACCACTGAAAACCCGTCTTTTGAGCTTAACAATGCATTGTTATCGCGGGTTCGGGTGTACGTCCTTAAAGGCATTGATGATGAAGCTCTCGATGCGTTGCTCGACCGAGCTCTGGCCGATACTGAGCGTGGACTCGGCGAACGCAACCTGACCCTCGCTGACGATGCCAGAAATGCGCTGATTGGTTTATCCGGCGGCGACGGACGACGGTTGTTAACCTATCTTGAACTGGCCAGTGATTTTACCAATGCATCGCAGATAAGCCTTAATGATGTTGAGCAGGCGGTGGGTGAAAAGGTCGCCAGTTATGACAAGCAGGGCGATACATTTTACGATCTTATTTCGGCGTTTCATAAATCCGTTCGGGGCTCTGATCCCGATGCAGCTCTCTATTGGTATGCGCGAATACTAAATGGTGGTGGTGATGCGCTTTACGTGGCGCGCCGTCTTCTGGCAATATCTTCTGAAGACATCGGCAATGCCGACCCACGGGCTATGCAGTTGTGTGTGAATGCCTGGGACGTATATCATCGTGTAGGGCCAGCAGAAGGTGAACGTGCCATTGCTCAGGCGGCAGTCTATTGCGCGCTGGCAGCCAAAAGTAACGCTGTGTATATGGCCTTTAGCCAGGCTAAGCAGGATGCACGGGATAAACCCGATTATCCGGTGCCGGTACACCTGCGTAATGCACCCACCAAGTTACTAAAAGAAATGGGCCACGGAGCGGAATACCGCTATGCCCATAATGAACCGAATGCGTTTGCCGCCGGGGAACGCTATTTGCCTCCGGAAATTGCTGATGCCCGTTATTATGAGCCCAGTGAACGGGGTTTGGAAAAACAGCTTAAAGCCAAACGCGATTACCTTGACCAATTAAATAATCAAAGCCAACAAAAACGGAACGGCTAATGTCACACACGCTCTCAATTTACCTGTTTATTGCCACCGGCGGTGCCGTAGGGGCCTGCTTGCGGTTTTTCTGTACCGGATTAGTGGATTCCTGGTTTGGAAAAGCGTTGCCCTTTGGTACACTTGCCGTCAATATTATCGGCTCGTTTTTACTGGCGGTGTTATACGGTTTTATTGAGCGAGGCGAGTTAGCCGAACAGCCATACCGGGCGCTGATTGGAGTAGGTATGCTAGGGGCGCTGACAACCTTTTCAACCTTTACCATAGAAACCTTAACACTGCTTGAAAACGGGTTGTGGATAAAGGCGTTGGTCAATATTTTATTGAATGTGTGTGTCTGCCTGCTTGCAGCATGGCTGGCAGTGGAATTAACCAAAGGATAAAGAAAATAACATGTTAGATCCAAAGTGTTTGCGAAGCGACATCGAAACAACGGCTGAACGACTGGCCAGCCGGGGTTTTTCTCTGGATGTTGACGCTTTTAATGCCCTCGAGGAAAAACGTAAGGCATTACAAATCAAAACCCAAGATTTGCAAAATGAACGCAACACGCGAAGTAAATCCATTGGTAAAGCCAAAGCACAGGGCGAAGATATTGCGCCATTACTGGCCGAAGTCTCTGATTTGGGAGACAAGCTGGAAGCAGCAAAAGCGGAGTTAGATGAAGTATTAACTGAAGTGACCGCGCTGATGCAGGGGATTCCCAATCTGCCACACGAGAGTGTACCGGTAGGTAAAGATGAAGACGAAAACGTTGAAATCAGCACCTGGGGCGAGATCCCAAGCTTTGATTTTGAAATCAAAGATCATGTGGACATTGCCGATGGCCTGAATAAAGGTATCGACTTTGAAGCGTCGGTTAAAATTACCGGCAGCCGCTTTGTAGTGATGCGCGATAAATTTGCTCGCTTACACCGTGCTCTGGCGCAGTTCATGCTGGATACACATACTGCTGAACACGGCTATACCGAAATGTATGTGCCGTACCTGGTTAATGCAGACAGCCTTTACGGCACCGGCCAGCTACCTAAATTTGGTGAGGATTTATTCCACACCCAGCCTGCTACGGAAGAGGGACAGGGCCTGTCTTTGATCCCAACTGCTGAGGTACCGTTAACCAACCTCGCTCGTGATGAAATTTTCGCGGCCAAAGATCTGCCAATTAAAATGACTGCGCACACGCCTTGTTTCCGCAGTGAAGCAGGCAGTTATGGTCGTGATACCCGTGGCCTAATTCGTCAACACCAGTTTGATAAAGTTGAAATGGTGCAACTGGTTAAACCGGAAGACAGCTTTAACGCGCTGGAAGAACTCACCGGCCATGCCGAAATGATCCTACAGAAGCTGGGTTTACCGTATCGTAAAGTACTACTGTGTACCGGTGATATGGGCTTTGGCTCATGCAAAACCTATGACTTAGAAGTATGGTTGCCAGCACAAGATACCTATCGTGAGATCTCTTCTTGCTCTAATATGCTGGATTTCCAGGCGCGTCGTATGCAGGCTCGTTTCCGTAACCCGGAGACCAACAAGCCTGAGTTGCTGCATACTCTGAATGGTTCTGGCTTAGCCGTAGGGCGTACGCTGGTTGCTATCCTGGAGAACTATCAACAAGCCGATGGCTCGGTAAAAATCCCGGAAGCGCTGGTACCTTATATGGGTGGCGTTACCGAAATTAAGTAACCATTACTAAACTGCAAAGGCCGCTAAATTAGCGGCTTTTTTTATAAACATTTTTTCGGTTTGGGCAAGCCAGCCAGCTTTGTAGCCTGTTTGGCCGGGCCTTTTGGAAACAAACGCTGCAGATATCGACTATTGCCTTTATCCGGCCCGTACTTAGCAGCCATCGCCTTTACGAGTGCTCGTATAGCCGGGCTTGTTTCATATTCCAGATAGAATTCCCGGACAAACAGTACTACTTCCCAGTGCGCCTCGCTGAGCTCAATACCTTCTTGTTCGGCTAAAAACGGCACCATATCTTGCTGCCACTGCCGGTAATCTAAAAGGTAACCGAGTTTATCAGTTGGGTATGTATGCCCCTGCCACTCAAACTGAAAGTTGTCGCTCATGGTAAGATATTTATCCACTGCTGGTGTTGTTGATGAAGTTGGCAGAGTTTACCAGATGATACGATGGCTTCCACAATCACGCCTCGTTCGGCACAATCGTTTTCCATTGCCATAACTGTTAACTCCGGAAAAGCGCTACGAAGTGCATTAAACGCATACACACCGTCGCCACAACACACTACCACATCGGTTGCTGTGAGGCTTTTTAACAAAGCCTCTGCGCTGCTATCAAGATGAAACGAAGCATAACGTACAAGCATTAAAAAGTTACCGTGTGATCAGATTGCGTTAATAACTGGCGTAAAGCGCTGGCATCCAGTAATTCCAGATCTTCCTCATCAATACCCAAATCGGCAACGGTCAGTTGTAATGCGGTTAACGACGCCTGACAAACGTATACCGGCTCGATATCGTAAAAAGGTAATACCCGGGCCTGCTTTAATTGACTCTTGCGCGCTGCCGGTTGTTGGTTTGCTAATAACTGCAAAACACCTTTACCGCTGAATACCACCTGACACTCATGACCGTAGTTGGTTGACGCCAGGGCAAACTCAATACCGTCTGCCGCTTGTTGGGAAGCGTAGGGTGCCTGGGTTAGTAATACTGTGATAGTCGCCATTAAAATTGCACCAGCTTTGAGGAATTGTGCAGTAAGGTAAAAAATTCGCCCAGACCCACTTGTTTAAACGGCTCAAACAAATTGTGTTGAGTTAAACCCGCTTGCTCGGCCTGGTCGGCATCTACTATGCCACGCTTACTGGCCGCTCCTACACAAACCAATAATGGAATAGTATGCTCTGTAGCCAGACTTTGCCATGCTTTAGTTAAATCAACTTCATTTGCAGAGGCGTCCATAAGTCCGTTGGCATGATAAACACCAGCCTGGTAAAAGAAGATTTGATCGATACTCTGGCCCTCGTCGATGGCGGCACGGCAAAATGCCACTGCATCCAGACAAGCAGTTAACGATTCGGGGGAACTGGTGATTAAAACTGAAATTCGTTGCATAAAACAAAAACACCCCTTAACGGGGTGTTTTCTCAGAACGTGCTGTGCCGATTAATCATCGCCACCGAATGCACCCAGCAGTTGCAGCAGGGATACAAACAGGTTGTAGATGTTTAGGTACAGACCCACTGTGGCACGGATGTAGTTAGTTTCACCGCCGTGAATGATACGGCTGGTATCAAACAGAATGAAACCAGACATCAGGAACACGATAGCCGCGTTAATGGCCAGGTGTACTGCCGGAACAGAGAAGAAGATGTTTGCAATCGCCGCAACGACTACCACCATCATACCTACGAACAGGAAGCCACCCATGAAAGAAAAGTCTTTCTTAGTGGTCAGTACGTAAGCCGACAGTGCAAAGAAAATTAATGCAGTACCGCCAAGCGCCTGTGCAATCAGGGCAGGGCCACCGGGGATAGATGCATAAAAGCTAAGCATGTAGCCCAGAGAGCCACCCAGCAGGCCGGTAAAAGCAAAGATCCAGTAAATACCAGAGGCAGAATCTGCTTTCTTGTGTACAACGAAAAGAGTGATGAACGCACCGATTGTCATAACCAGTGACGTGATAGGTGAAATGCCAATAGCCATAGTGACACCAGCACACACGGCACTGAATAACAGTGTCATAGCTAACAACATGTAAGTATTACGCAAAACCTTATTGGTTTCTAAAACCGAAGGCCTTGATGCACTAGTATACACCGAACGATTATCCATTGTTTCCTCCAATAGGACAGGCAGAATTAAACAAAACCATATTACGTTATAGTTTAGTGCATTTGTATGGGTTTTAGTTCCGTTTTTCAATAGGTAAAAGCTATCACCGGCGGGAATTTATGGTTTTTTTGTTGGCAGTAGGCAAATAATCGCATTTTTGCTTAAAACTCAGCCAAACAATTCGTTTTTTAAAATTAACCCTTTACAGTCATAAAAATTTCATTAAGATTCGCATCACTTCAGGAGAGTTGGCAGAGTCCGGTTGAATGCACCTGACTTGAAATCAGGCGAAGGGTCAAACCTTCCGGGGGTTCGAATCCCTCACTCTCCGCCATATTAAAGAAACCCGCACATGTTGCGGGTTTTTTATTGCCGTGCGCCGGGCATGGCGCGTAGTGCGAAAGCACTGTTCGACTCATTGTGGTGATGGGTTGATGACTTGGAGGTGTAAGTCCTCTGCACACCCGG
>MDTF01015901.1_pt1 | contig 48569 bp, 48 predicted proteins | sample 811191 | NCBI WGS metagenome assembly MDTF01 (sample SAMN05326649, study PRJNA326480) | marine metagenome | isolation source: seawater | place: Southern Ocean | collected 2011 | reverse complement strand
TCAAAAAAACTATTTGATCACACTAATGATGATAAATATAACGAATTAAATCGATCAGATATCAGAGTAATTTAACAAAAGTACGATCTTGCCCTGCACCATGAAGAAAAACTGCCACGATTTTGTAGATAAAACGCTATAATCGCCAGCCTCTGCATCCACTGACACTTGCTATGAGCCACTCTTCACAAAAACTCGGCCGCTGGCATGGCGCTGGCTTGTTAACCACCACTCTGCTCGGTACCAGTGTGTTTATCCTGCCCCAAATGACAATCGGGCTTGCCGGTCACTATGCATTATTAAGCTGGATACTGCTTATTCTGGCCATCCTCCCGGTGGCAATGGTATTTGCCAAACTGTCGTCACAGTATCCCCATGCCGGTGGTCCGGCTTTCTTTGTGGAAAAGGCTTTTGGCGTAACCGCTGGCAGAACCATTGGGATGTTGTTTTTGTTTGTAGTGCCCATCGGGGCACCTGCCGCCATCATCATGACCTACTGGTTTATTGAAACCCTGTTGCAACTTAACGCCGCCTGGTCGCTGCCGGTGCAGCTGGCGATTGTCGGACTGCTGCTGGTACTGAACTATCGGGGCGTTCAGTTTTCTGCCACCTTACAGCTGGGCCTGACACTTATCATCACACTGGTGGTTTGCGCCCTGGTTATTGGCGGCAGCCTTATGCCGGCTCCAGCGACTCTGACTTCTTCCGCTTTTCAGCTGGACAGCACATTAGCTGCCATGGGCCTGGCGTTCTGGAGCTTTTTAGGCATTGAAGCATTATCACACCTGGCTAATGATTTTCGGGATCCGAAACGGGATCTGGTGCCGGCAATTATGCTTGGCACGCTGTTAGTTGGCGTTATCTATATTGGCTGCACTTATCTGCTGCTCGATGTCAGCACAGAAAATACCCTGGCCATGGTGACCGTGTTCGACCAGATTGTTGGTGGTAATGGTGCTTATGTGATTGGTGTACTGGGCGTTGCCGGTGGCCTGGCCACGGTGAATGTTTACACGGCCAGTTTGTCCCGGCTAACCTGGAGCCTGAGTCAGGACTGCGTGTTACCCGCTTACTTTAATACCCTTAACCGTTATGGTGTGCCGCAGCGGGCTTTGCAGGCTATTTTACTGATCATGTCGATGACGCTGATCATCACCCACTTTTCAACGCACAACCTGGAAGATTTGATAGGCTGGGTAAATGGTGTGTTTGTGCTGATTTATCTGGCCAGCATGCTGGCCGCGCTGAAACTGCTGTCGCCGGCGCATCGTCCGCTGGTGTATTTTGGCTGCCTGTTCTGCAGCATCATCGCCCTGGGACTGGGCAGTAAAATGCTTTATGCTCTGGCTTTATTTACCCTGTTTGCACCCTTGTTGTGGTATCAACAGCGGCATTTCAGTTTGAAACGCCCTGGTTGTTAAAGGGCGCTGACGGTCGATGGCGATGCAAAGCCCATGGGCCGCGCATCACTTTTAGGCACTTTATTAAGCAAATTACCGCGCCAGTGGCCGCAAGCCTGCTCGGTACTGCTCGCTTCCTGAATAATACTTAACATTTTCACAATGGCGTCGGTCATAGCAAAATTGCTGTTAGTGGCGGCCAGTACCTGGCGTTTCATATCGGGTTGGGTGATTTTCAGCGACTTGATCACCTTGCTTTCTTCCAGATGGTACATCGCCGAAGATGGTAAAATCATCAGTCCTTCGCCCTGAATAACCTGACGCAGTCCTGTCATTAGTTGCCCTGAGTAGGCTTTATCGTGCTTGAGCGCTACGCCTGTGTCGTGTTCATATTTCTCTATCAGGCGTCCAAGGGCATCTTTAGGCCCCGGTGTTAGCAGTTCAAACTGACTTAGTTCCCAGAAACAAATCGTGTCGCGGTTTTGCAATAACTGATAATAGGCGGAGGCCTCGTTAACACCCACCACCAGATACATAAATTCTTCAATTAGCGGGTAGGCCGACATAAAACGTGGTTCAACTTCCTGCTCGTAGGTCAGCGCGATATCAACCTGATTGGTTTTCAGCCACTCTTTTACCGCGTAAGACGGGCCAGTACTGATCTCAAGTTTTAGCTGGGGATGAAACTCATTAACCATGGCAATTAACGACATCGACAATACGTTGCCAATAGAAGGCAACATACCAACTCGAACAACACCATGCTGATTTGCGGCTAACTGATGTAATTCCATTTTAGCGGCATTGATGTCTTCGATCAGTTTCTTCGCGTGTTTTTCGAAAACCTCGCCGGCTGCCGTCAGACTCACTCCTTTAAAGCTTCTCTCAAACAGGGCACTACCCATTTCCCGTTCCAGATTGGCCAATTGCTGACTGATCGCAGGTTGTGCGATATCCAGTTCCCTCGCTGCAGCGGCAATACTTCCTTTTTGAACCGTAACAAGAAAATACTGAAGCTGTTTGGAATTCATTTATTGCGACTCAACTCTTAAACTAAAGTAGCAAAACGCTGTAAATCATAGATTTGTAACATTCCGCATAATTCATAAAGAACACCATATTTCCATTTCAATTTCAGCAAGTTACATGCCACCAAATGGTCAAGTTTTGTGGACTCCATGTTAATCATTTGTGTCCAACTCATATGTTATAAAATATTTTATTTAATCAAACCAAAGCTAACCGGCTGTATTTTAATGATTTTTAATTTGGGTCAATATTTTCTTTATAGCCCTCAATATTCTTTTTTCTTCCGAAAATGCTTGCTCTTTTTTAGTCTCTCTACTGTCGTCAGCAACGTCTGACGCGCTCATTAAGTCCAAATAATGTTTAAATTTGGTGCTTTTACGAACCAATTTGGGGCAAATTTAGCCAGTGCCGTGATTTCACGCCTATTGTAATTGCACCTAAAAAGATCATAGCGATATGACAATTTAGGGAACACATGATGAAACTCAAGAAATTAAATGCAGCAATACTGGCAGGCCTTGCCGGTTATTCGCTTTCGATGACTATCGCAACCAATGCATTAGCAGAAGAAGAGGCAGCGGAAGAGAATGTTGAGAAAATCGCAGTTGTGGGTGCCCGTGGTGCACCTCGCTCCGTCACCAGCTCGCCGGTACCCGTAGATGTACTGAGCGCTGAAGATCTTGGGTCGGTAGCCTCTTCTGACATGAACGATATTATGATGACGCTGGTCCCTTCTTACACCCTGAGCCGTCAGCCTATTTCTGATGGTGGTACTTTTATTCGTCCGGCTTCTCTACGCGGCTTGCCAACCGATAAGACACTGGTGCTGGTAAATGGCAAACGTCGGCACCGCGCAGCGCTGGTATCGATTGGCGGCTCTGGCACCCAGGGCCCTGACCTGGCCACTATTCCTGCATCAGCCATTGGCAGCGTTGAAGTGCTGCGTGATGGTGCAGCCGCACAGTACGGCTCTGATGCCATCGCCGGGGTTATCAACTTCCAGTTAAAAAACAATGCCGAAGGCGGTAGTTTCTCTGCCGAATGGGGACAGTATTACGAAGGTGATGGCGAATCCCTGACGATTACTGGCAACAAAGGGTTTGCTCTGGGTGACGATGGTTTCCTGAGTATCTCTGCCGAGATTGTCGATACCGACGCCACCAGCCGTGGTGTACAGTATTGCAACAGCAGCTTCTGTGTAGACCCCTCGCTGGAAGGGTTTGATGCCAGCGCGCCTTATGCACAGTATGTCACACCAGAATTTGTCGAGGCAGCCCAGGAAATGGGCCGCACCGCACAGGGTGGCGATGTCGTGCAACCATGGGGGCAGCCTAATTACGAGGCTGCACGAGTGTTCTTTAACGCCGGTTACACACTGAATAACGACATGGAGCTGTACGCTTACGGTAACTATTCAGAGAGTGAGGGCGACGGTGCGTTTAACTATCGCTACCCGTACAACAGTGTTTTACAACCAGTGCGAATCGCCGACGGTTCAGTGTGGGATCCCAACGTAGAATTATTCCCCGGCGGCTTTACGCCTCGCTTTGGTGGTGAGATTACGGATTACTCGCTGGTTGGTGGCCTGAAGGGAATGGCTGGCGATCTGGGTTATGACATCTCGGGTCGTTATGGATACGATGAAATCTCATATAGCCTGTGGAGTACCTTCAACCCGGTTATGATGAACGAATCTCCTACTTCATTTAAACCGGGCGACTTAATCAACGAAGAAACCCAGTTCCAGGCTGACTTTACCTACGACTTTGCAGAATACGTTTTCGCATTTGGTTTGAGTTACATGGAAGAGTCTTACGAAATTACTACTGGAGATCCGGATTCTTACTCTCAGGGCACTTATTATCAGGCCGATCCATGGGGATTCTGTGACGGCACGGCATCAGCGGACGCATTAGCTTCTGCCCTTGCCAATGGCCTTGATTGTGACAACCCGGACGATCCGGTATATACCAGTGGCCTGGGGGTAGGCTCAAACGGTTTCCCTGGCTATTCACCGGCTTTCTCAGACAAATACGAGCGCGATTCGCATGCTGTTTATGCTGACATTTCAGGTGATATTACCGACCAATTGTTTGCTCAGGCAGCAGTGCGTTACGAAAAATACTCTGACTTTGATGCGGAAACCGTTTACAAGGTAGCAGGCTTTTATCAGCTGACCGAAGAAGTTGGTTTACGTGCCTCATTCGGAACCGGCTTCCGGGCGCCTACTCCGGGCCAGCAAGGTACTACCAATGTGTCGACCCGATTCCCGTTTGCCGATCCGGTGAACGTGGGTTTATTCCCGGCTAATGGCCCTATTGCACAGGCTCTGGGCGCAGAAATGCTGAAGCCGGAAACATCCACCAACTTTACTTTAGGTATGACCGCTAACTACGGTGACCTTACGCTAACCGTTGATTACTACAACATTGCAATCGAAGATCGCTTTTACGCAATCTCTACACTCTTTGCCGACCAGACAGCCGATGTAGATAGCGAAGAATACGCTAACTACCTCAGCCTGGTTGACGCCATTGGTGAAACCCAGGCTGCAGCGATCGGTGGTGCTAATTACTTCCAGAATGCCTTCGACAGCGTCACGGAAGGTTTGGATGTGGTAGCCACTTACGGCATGGAGTCAGACATTGGTGACACCACCTTTACCCTGTCGATGAACTATAACAAGTCAGAGTTCGACTCCGACCCGGGTGAGTACTTTAACCGTGAAGCGCAGTATGACTTCGAAAATGCAGAACCCAATGTACGCGGAGTATTCTCGGTTAAGCATGCCTATCAGGACTTCACTGTAACCGGCCGTCTGAGTTACTACGGCGAATACACCAATTCTAATGATGTTGGCTCCGACCAACCGTTACGTTTACAGACTTTTGGCTCTGAGTACATGTTTGACCTGGAAGGCTCTTACTTCCTGACCGAGAGCATTACCCTGCAGGCAGGGATAAGAAACCTGTTTGATAACTATCCGGACAAAGAAACCGCTGGCGATGCTCGCAACGGTGCAGTCTACCTGACCAGCTCACTGGTGGACTGGCAGGGTGGCTATTACTACGCGAAGTTTAATTACAGCTTCTAAGCAGCTTATCTCTGAAATTAAACCTGTTATCGACCAGCCTCTAGGCTGGTCGACTTTATCAGGTCACTCATCGCTATCAAGGCGACAAACCGCACAAAACGTTATAATTTCTACCGTATAAAAATAATAAAAAACCGAATAATTATTTAACTAGTGGAGCACTGTTGTTATGGAGATTGAACTCGTGTGGTTCGTCCTCACTTTGTGCGTTGCGGGCGCGGTCGCAGGCATAACTTCTGGCCTTTTTGGCAACGGAGGTGGTTTTGTTGTAGTCCCAGCCCTTCTCGCCGTATTTCCTTTCTTTACCCCCAATTCTGAAGAGTTAGTAAAAGTAGCTATTGGTACCTCATTGGCATCCATTGTTATTTCCAGTGCTCGTTCAGTCTTAGCACACAAGAAACGTGGGGCAGTCGATTTTGACATGCTTAAATCATGGTCAGTATGGATCATACTCGGCGTGCTTGGCGGTGTAGCCATCGCTAATCACACCAGCAGTAATGGTCTGACAATGGTTTTTGCCGGCGGCGTATTACTCTATTCAGTTTACTTTCTGTTTCCTGAATTTGTGGTGCGTCCCGGGATGACTTTTTCGATGCCACAAGGCGTAGGTAAAAGTGTTCTGGCCTTTATCATTGGTGGCTTTTCGGCACTGCTTGGTATTGGTGGTGGCACGCCGACAGTTATCACCATGGTGATGTGTCGCCGTACCATTCAACAAGCGGTAGCAACGGCTGCCGGTGTTGGGTTCTTAATTGGTTTACCCGGTGCAATTGGTTTCCTGTTTATGGAAAACACCAATCCACAGGGCATGCCTGTTGGCACGGTTGGCTATATTAATTTGCCGGCTCTGCTAGCAATCAGTATTGGTTCAATTCTGACCGCACCGATTGGTGCATCAATGGCACACAGCTTTAGTGAAAAAATGCTTAAACGCCTGTTTGGTATTTACCTGGTGATTGTATCAGTCGCTATGTTTGCCAAAGCGTTATAACGCTCACACATTAAAATAAGAGGAACAGTCAATGACTTATAATCCATCAAGACGATTATTCTTAGGAGGCTCACTGGCCGCTTCAGCCGCTGGTGCTACGGGTCTTATCACGCCTGCCGGCTTAGCCGCAGCGCAACCAATGAAATCGCCTAAAATTATGTATGGGCCAACCCCGGGCGTGGCAAAACTGAACGCCAACGAAAACCCTTATGGTCCCAGTGATATGGCGCTCAAAGCCATCGCCGAAGCGAGCAGCACCGGTGGTGCTTACTATGCCTACCGAGCAGGCATGTATTTACGCGATATGCTGGCCGAATCAAACGGCCTGAAACCAGAAAACGTTTCAATTACTGCAGGTTCAAGCCTGATCCTGGCTTTTGCCGCATTTGCTGCAACCAGTAAAGGCAAGATTCTTGGCCCCGACTTATTCTGGGATACCACGTCAAAGGCTCCTATTCGTCAGGGTGGCCCGGAGATTGTGCGGGTACCTAATAAAGCCGATCTGAGTATCGATCTGGATGCCATCTACAATGCCATTAATGATGACATTTCTATGGTTCACATCTGTAACCCGAATAACCCTACCGGCAGACTGCTGGATCCAAAGGCGCTTCGCGAGTTCTGTATCAAGGCATCGAAAAAGACGCTGGTACTGGTAGATGAAGCTTACAACGAACTGATTGATGATGGTCCTAAGCACTCAATGATACCATTGATCAATGAAGGCCATAACATCATTGTTGCCCGTACTTTCTCGAAAATCTACGGCTTAGCCGGTATGCGAGTGGGTTATATGCTTGGCAGCGAAGAGAACATGGAGTTCATCAACAAGTATGGTCTGGGTGGTTATTCCATTAACCAGGCTGGTCTGGCTGCTGCGATTGCCAGCTACAACGACGAAGCCTTTAAGGATTTCTCACGCCAGAAAGTGAAAGAAGGTCGCGACATCATCATGGATGCGGTGAAAGCAAATGGCTTAAGCGCATTACCCTCTACCACTAACTTCGTGTTTGTAAACCTCGGTGACAACGGCGACGCCAACGCCTTCCGCAAAGCGATGGAAGAACAGGACGTCCTAATCCGTGGTCAGTACCGCACCTATCAGCAATGGTCACGGGTGAGTACTGGTCGTATTGAAGACGTTAAAAAATATGCGGCGGCGGTGCCAAAAGCACTGGATGAAATGTACAAAGCCATTAAGGCTTAAGCCGCTACCCGGTCCCTTGGACCGCATGTAACGACAGAAAACTCCGAAAACAAAAAGGCCGCTGCAGCGGCCTTTTTTACTGCTCATTCCCCGAGCATTAATCGTTATCGAGTTCATTTTCCTCGAAATCAACGTCAATGCCCATTTCTTCCATAATGCGGCGCGCTTCAGCCGGGATGCGGTGCGGGTTATCTTTACGCAAATCTTCATCATCAGGCAGTGGCTGACCAGTGAAAGCATGGACGAATGCTTCGCATAATAATTCAGAATTGGTTGCGTGGCGAAGGTTGTTAATTTGACGACGGGTACGCTCATCGGTCAGTACTTTTAGTACGTTGATCGGAATCGACACCGTGACCTTTTTAACCTGCTCACTTTTTTTACCATGCTCTGCGTAAGGGTAAATATATTTTCCGTCCCACTTTGCCATGCTCTTTCCCAGCTCTGCTATCATTATTCTAATAAGAAACTTTGTTTATACCTGTACAGCAAATTCCTGATCGACTCGGTTAATCCGGCATTGGGGCGGCCACCTAGTTTGTTATGCTGCTGCGTTCACAGCGCAATTTAACCAAAATATTCGCTATAAAGGTATTAAACCACAGAAAACATCAATTGAGCAGTGTAAACTGCTTGACGTCTAGACATATATTCTTTAGTTTAGACGTCTAAACGTCTAATTGAGAATATATCACCATGGTGTCATACGCGCAGGGGATCGATGCCCTAAATCAGTCTTTGTCAGAATTACGCGATATCGATGTGTCATTTGAGTTTTTTCCACCCGGCAACGAGAACATGGAAAAAACCCTGTGGAAGTCTGTTGAGCGTCTGGCGCCGTTGAAGCCTGCGTATATGTCGGTAACCTATGGCGCCAACAGTGGCGAGCGCGATCGTACCCATGATGTAGTAAAGCGTATTCAGCAACAAACAGGCGTTACCGCTGCACCGCACCTGACCTGCGTTGATGCCTCAGCAGAGGAATTAAAACAAATTGCCCGCGATTACTGGGATTCCGGTATTCGCCGTATTGTTGCGCTACGCGGCGATTTACCAAAAGGCGTTGAAAAAACAGATATGTACGCCTCTGATTTGGTTGCCCTGTTAAAAGACGTTCACGACTTTGATATTTCGGTGGCCGCCTACCCGGAAAAACACCCTGAAGCCCCGAATGCCCAGTTTGACCTGCTTAATCTCAAGCGTAAAGCTGAGGCCGGTGCCAGTGAAGCAATTACCCAGTTTTTCTTCGATACCGGCGTATTTCTGCGCTTCCGCGACAGAGCCGCCGCTGCAGGTATCGATTTAGACATCGTGCCGGGTATCCTGCCAGTCACCAACTATCAGACACTGGTAAAGTTCGCAGGTTTCACCAACGTCCACGTACCTGGCTGGTTACACAAACTGTATGAAGGCCTGGATGCTGACGATCAGACCACCCGTAATCTGCTGGGTGCTAACATCGCTATGGAACAGGTTAAAGTACTGGCGAAAGAAGGCGTTAAACACTTCCATTTTTACACGCTCAACCGCAGTGAACTAAGCTACGCTATCTGTCACATGCTGGGCGTGAAACCGCAAAACGCCGGTTAGTCTGCCAACTTACTTAAGGGGCAACTCAGAAAACGGTTGCTCCCTCACCCAGCGCAGGTAGACTATTGATAAAGCTGAACCGACAGGGAACAAGAGTGGCATTATCAGAATTACGCGCCCGCTGGGAGCAATACCAGCCCCATCTGGAGAAATTCGCTACAACGTTCATTACCCGCTGTAAAACGGATAACATTACTATTTCCGCAGGCCACCTCGCCTATGTTACCCTGTTGTCGCTGGTACCTTTCATCATGGTATTTTTTACCATTCTGTCGGCCTTTCCTGCCTTTGCAACGGTGCGTAGTAAGCTCGAGCAGTTTATCTTCAGTAACTTTGTCCCCACAGCCAGTGATGTGGTGCATGAGTACATGAGCGATTTTGTGGGTAACGCTTCGCAAATGGGTGCCGTCGGAATTCTCTCTCTATTACTTGTTGCCATCCTGCTTATTTCCAATGTGGATAAAACGCTTAATCGCATCTGGCGTACCCAGAGTGAACGGCCGATTATTTATACCTTTGCTATTTACTGGATGGTCATTACCCTCGGGCCACTGCTGATGGGGGCCAGCGTGGTGATGACCTCCTATCTGGTAGGCCTTGCCGAGTTTGCTGAAGAATATACGCCAGGGCTGGGCACGTTTTTGCTCGAACTGGTGCCAAGCTTTACTGCCCTGGCAGCGTTTATCATTTTATACATGTTGGTGCCGAATCGCCGGGTCCCGGTACTTCACGCCTTAGGCGGAGCGGTGCTAGCCACCATGTTGTTTGAACTCAGTAAAAAGGGCTTTGCCTTTTACGTTACCAGCTTTCCGTCTTACCAGGTTATCTATGGCGCGTTGGCCGCGTTGCCGCTGCTGTTTCTGTGGATTTACCTTTCATGGATTGTGGTGCTGTTAGGCGCCGAATTTACCTGCAGTTTGGAGGAAGCCTTCCCCGCAGAGCAGGATGATAAGTCAGATAACGACGAGAGCGATATCCCGGAAGGTTAAGTGACATCTGCTGCCAGCCATTTTCCGGGCGAATAGTTCTGTTTTTAGCGCTAGGCAATTAAACTAAGCCGGGCGTCTGTAAGGAGCCATTGCCGGGCTGAGGCTTCATCGCTGAAGCAGCGTACATCAAACATCTCCATCACATGCCGGCACCATACCGCCGCCATCTTTTGCGAATACTGCCCTTCCACCAGCAAAGCGACTTTTTCAAACTGTTGATACTGAGGCTCGATTGCAGCCAGACGCGCACGGTCGACAAGATCTGACTCCCCCATCTGAAAATAATCTGAATGCCTGAAATCAAACAATCCATAAGCAACGGGTTGCTCCCGCTCAGCCAGACAGCGCCGGAATGCGTCGGTGAAACGCATGGCTTTATGTATATGCCCATCTAGCTGTAAATGCACCAGATTAGGATTAAGCTCATCAAATTCCACCTTTACCTCGCCCTGTTCCTGGTGTTCGCCGAATGACTCCGGCCGCGAGAACAGAAAGCCCTGACTATAGTCTATACCAAGCGCCAACAAGCACTGTTGCACTTCGATGGAATGTACAAATTCAGCAATGCACTTTATTCCGCTGTTGCGACAAAAGAAACTGAGTGCCCTGACGATTTCGTAACTCTTGGCGTCGTTGTGAATATGCTTAATATATTTGGCGTCGATTTTGAGGTAATCGACCTCTAAGTCGAGGATCCGCTCGAAATTAGAATGCTCGGTACCGAAGTCGTCAATAGCGAGCCTGAAGCCGGCATGCTTAAGTGCTTTAAGCTGTTTCAGATGACTGTTTTTACCGGCACTGCTGATACCCTCCAGTACTTCCAGAATTACCCGCTGAGGTGCAATCTGGTATTGCTGACACAACTCCATCAGGAAGCGCTGCAGATACTGAGCATTGAGGTCAAACTCGGTAATATTCAGTGAAAAGGTATAATCATGATGACTCATGACTTTAAACGCCTGGCGGGCCATTTGGCGGGTAATCAGCGGCAGCATGCCTGCCACCTTGGCAGCATCGATAAAGCTGTAGGGGCTTAGCACCTGGTCGTTGTAGTGAATGCGAGCCAGCGCTTCATAATGGGTAACAATGCCCAACTGATTATCATGGATCCCCTGGAAATACGGCACGATAAGCTGCTGATTAACCGCGCTGTGAATAATATTGTTGGCTTCAACAAACAGTAAGTGCTGCTGACTTTCCGCCGCAATGGCATCCTGTTCCAGTACAATGCATTTTAAATCACCTGATTCCCGGCTCTGGCGCAGTGCAGTGACGCCTAGCCGCAGCAGATCGGTCTTCCCCCGGGCGCCACCAAAAGACAGCGAGACAAAAACGCTGATATCCGCTGTCGACACCTGATGATGGCGAAAATGCATTCGCAGTTGCTCAGCCACGGCGTAAAGGTCCACTGGCCGTTTAAACAACAATACAAATTTACCCGGGCCGCCGCCCACGTAGCTGTCGGCGTGCACCTGCTCCTTTATAATTCTGGCGATACTGCGAATGAGCTCATCACAGACATCAAAGCCGTATGCATCATTTAGGTACCTGAGGCCGTCGATTCCCACTATCAACAAGCTTTTACAGCCCGGCGATTTGAGCTCTTCAGCCAGAAAGGATTTGCTCGACAAACCGCTGAGCGGATCGGTGTTGGCCAGGTATAAGTTTTCTGCCTGGGCTTTATTGAGCTCAGTTAAATCGGTATAGATCGCAGTATAATGATGAATGTGGCCATTATCATCACGAACCTGGTTCACCGAAACCCATTGTTCAAGTACTGAGCCGTCGGCATGGCGGTTTTTTATCTCCCCCTGCCACACACCTTTTTTAAACACTTTTAACCAGAAATTCCGATAGAAGGACTTATCATGTAAACCGGAGGAAAATAACTGCGGTTCAAGTCCCTGCACTTCTGCGCGGCTGTAACCGAACATATCGCAAAAGGCCTGGTTAACTTCAATAATTTTTAAGTCGGCATCGGTAACTAACATAGCTTCGGCTGAATTACTGAAAATCGACGACAGCATATTCAGTGATCGATCCTGCTCTACCCGTTCCAGCTCAGCAGCAATTCGATATCCGATAATTTCAAATAAGGCGGTGATCTCGGCTTCATTTTCTATCGCGGCAGTATGCATAGCCACCACTATACCCAGTACATTACCCTGGGCACTGTAGAGCGGCATCCCGATATACGACTCAACACGCATATCCTTGAGTAGCTGGTCTTTAGGGAAAAGCTCCGCCACCTTACTTTGATAGCAACACACACCGGAATTGGTGACCGCTTCGCAAGGGGTATTATTTAGCTCGTAGGTAAAATTTTCCTCAATCCGGTTAAAGGCACTCACCGCCACCGTTGAACAACGGTTAGCCCGATTGTTAGGCTGTCCGATAAAAACGAAATCACATTCGATGATTTCTGACAACGCCAGCACTAACAGTTCGAAATATTCCTGGCCGCGGGTCTGACCAACAAAATCAGACAGCTTCTTTAATTTTGCAACTAATGCATTCATAGCAATTTATCACTACCACCTCTACTCTCACTGGTGGCAATCATGCATAAGTTGTCTGGCAGGGATATTGATTAAGAACAATTCTTACTGCTATCGCAGTAAGAATTGCGATGAAAGGTCGACTAAGTTGGGTTAACCGCCATTCATATCGGCGATAAAGCTATTGGACTGAGCAATGGCGCTTTGCATATCGGTTAGCAAGGTTTTAACGTCCCGCTCGATATTATTGAGTTCCCCTTGCAGCGCACCAATGGCACTGGCATTGAGGTTATGTTTGAGAAACAGCACATTATCCTGCAGGGTACGCAATACCGGTTCCATGCTACTCTCGACTTTACGCATTGCACGCACCATCTTGTTGTATTTGAGTCGGGTTTCAGACAATGTTTGTTTACTGGTGCGTTTCAGACTGGCGTTGCTATACTCTTCGAGTTCAGCTTCCCATTCATCAAACAGCGCATCTGCCACACTTTCGATTTTATCAATGCGAGTAGTTACGTCCTCTGCAGCAGCCTGACTGGCTTCGTACTGGTCGTTAAGAGACTGATACGCCTCTTCCAGATCGCCGCCATTAAACTTAATGAGGGCCGAAAACTCTTCAAGCGCAGAGGTAAATTGCTCTTCAGCATCTTGCTGGGATTCACGGGCGTCTTCTACCCGGTCGACCAGAATCTCACGCTTTTCTACCCCTACCTTCTCCCAGGCGGCATAATAGGCACTCTGGCAAGCCGTCAAAGAGCCTAGTAACAGCGCAACCAGGCTGGCTTTCAATAACCTGTTCATGTTTAATCAACACCTCTGAACCTGGCCGCGTCGATAATAGCCCACAAGTGAAAGATTGCGCCGACAAACCACATAAAGAATAAAATGACCGTGGCGCCCAGTGCATAACTTACTGCAGTCACCACAAAGAAGAATAAGGCCGCCATAATCCGGCCCTGAACCAGTTGCCCTAAACCAGGAATAAAGAAACTACAAATCGCGGCAATTACGTTGCCGCCAGAACCTTGTCCAGCCATGATAACTCCGGTTAAATACTCTTTTACTGTTTAAACTAAATGAATTAGGGTTGAGATACAATCATTTCACCTTTCTGATTTGTAAGAGAACTTGTCTATGTCCGGCGTATGCTATCAACATGGTTTACTTTCCGGCAGTGATGGCCATCGGGTTTACTATGAGCTAAGTGGCAATCCTGACGGCGAACCTGTGCTGGTTATCCATGGCGGGCCCGGAGCCGGATTAGGCACTCGTTATACTCATTTTTTTGATCTCAGTGCCTATCATGTTATCGGCTTTGAGCAGCGCGGCTGCGGGCGTTCTCAACCCTACCTGTCGCTGAGTCATAACACCACCCAGGATTTACTTACCGACATAACCCGGCTACGCGAACATCTCAGTATCACCCGCTGGCTTATGTTCGGCGGTTCCTGGGGCACTACCCTGGCCTTGCTTGCGGCAGTCCGCGAGCCTGAAACAGTGAGCGGGCTTATTCTGCGTGGGATTTTTTTGGCGCGGGAGGAAGATTTTAAATGGTTTCTGGCCCCTGATGGCGGAGCAGCGCAAATTTACCCGGATGCTTATCAGCGCTTTATTGAAGAAATTGAAAACCCCACCAGTTTTACCGCTGTTCTGGCCCATTACAGCAAGGTGTTTTCAGGAGCGGATGAGCGCCGGCGTCACCAGGCGGCTATCCGCTGGTACCAATGGGAGGAAGCGATTGCCAGGGTGCATTCACCGGGCGAGCAGGTTCAACCTGAGTCTGCCCACCCATTGATGCTGAGCCTGGCTGTACTGGAATGGCATTACATCACCAACCGCTGCTTTATCAGCGAAAATGAAATTCTTCAGCAGGCGCATCGCCTGGCCGGCATTCCCGGCAGGATAATTCACGGCCGCTGTGATACGGTTTGCAAACCTCAGGGCGTCTATGTCTTGCATCAGCGATGGCCAGACAGTAAGTTACTGCTGATTGACGGCGCAGGCCACAGCAGTGCTGAACCAGCAATTGCTATGGCACTGCGCGAGGCAACCCATCAATTTATTTTAAAGCGCTAGCACATCTATGATTGGACTCATTCAACGCGTAAACGAAGCCTGCGTGACCGTAGCGGGCGAAACAGTGGGCGAGATTGGCCCGGGGATCCTCATCCTGTTGGGTGTGGAAAAAAATGACACCCAGGCTGAAGTGGAAAAGCTCGCCACGAAGTTAACAAATTACCGTATCTTCAGTGATGAAGATGGCAAGATGAATCTGAATATCAGGCAAACTGGCGGCGCCGTATTGGTCGTATCGCAGTTTACTCTGGTAGCCGACACCCGCAAAGGTAACCGGCCAGGCTTTTCTCGCGGTGCCACACCAGAGTTAGGCAACGCCTTGTATGAAGCGTTTATCCAGCGGTTACAAACCATGGATATTCCGGTTGCCAGTGGGCAGTTTGGCGCCGACATGCAGGTTCAGTTAATCAATAATGGTCCGGTCACCTTCCATCTACAGGTATAATTTTCCGGTTCGCCTCTTGCTGTTGGTAGAGCCTTAAGATTTAATGTGGGCCCTAATTTAATTTGAGGTAAGGCTGTGTTCAAAATAGTCACACCGCAAACCGATGATGCTTTGGCGGCTTATTATCATTTCCGCTGGCAGTATTTGCGCCAGCCATGGAATTTCCCTCCGGGCTCAGAAAGAGACGAGTACGAGCAAGTCAGCGAACACCGCATGGTGGTGAATAATGACGGCGATATTATTGCCTGTGGCCGGGTGCATTTAAACACCGCCGAAGAAGCGCAAATCCGTCATATCGCAGTACACAGCGATTACCAGCGCCGGGGGCTCGGCCAGTTTATGCTTAACGCACTGGAAGCAGTAGCCCGAGAACTAGGTGCCATTCGTGCTGTTACCAACAGCCGGGAGATATCCATTGATTTCTTTCAGGCCTGTGGCTTTAAAGTAGAGCGGGAGGCGCCTAATGAACTGGGCCTGCTGAAACGCCAGCAAATGGTGAAGAAGCTGGACGACTTTTCCTTACTGGTGTTACACCCCGAATGGTGCCAGGAACTGCAGAATACCTGGACCGAAACGATCCCGATTACTGAGCATATGGGCATCAAGCTGCATCAGTATACCGGCAAAACGCTGGAAACCCGGGCCTCGCTAAATAAAAATATCAACATCCACGGCACTATGTTTGCCGGCAGTATTTTCTCGCTGGCCACTTTAACCGGCTGGGGGATGATTTTTCTACAGCTCAAAAATAAAGGTCTGGATGGCGACATCGTGCTTGGCGATGGCAATATCCACTACCATAAACCCATCACTATGAAGCCCCGCGCAGTGTGTAATATTGAACGCCTTAAAGGCAAATTCACCCTGTTGGAAAAAGGTAAGAAATGCCGTCTGGAGCTGGAAGTTGAAGTGCTGGACGATACTCAGCCGGTGGCAGAGTTTCACGGTATTTACTGGGTATTGCCCAAAAAGGAGGACAAATGACAACACTAAGTACGCCTTTTACACCTCAGGCTAAAAAGGTGCTGCTACTGGGTAGTGGTGAGCTGGGTAAAGAAGTGGTGATAGAATGCCAGCGTCTGGGCTGCGAAGTGATTGCCTGTGACAGCTACGCCAACGCTCCGGCCATGCAGGTAGCCGATCGCAGCTATCAGTTTTCCATGCTCGATGCTAAAGCACTGCGTGAGGTAGTAGAGAAAGAAGCGCCGGATCTGATCGTGCCAGAGGTAGAGGCCATCGCTACCGCTGAGCTGGTTGAACTCGAAAAAGAAGGCTTTACTGTAGTGCCAAGCGCTAATGCGGTTAATCTCACTATGAACCGCGAGGGCATTCGCACCCTGGCCGCAGAAACATTAGCCCTGCCGACGTCGGCGTACCGCTTCGCCAGCGATAAGGCACAATTTGTCGCAGCAATAGAGGCCATCGGCTATCCCTGCTTTGTAAAGCCTATTATGAGCTCCTCAGGCAAAGGACAGAGTCGACTAACCGGCCCTGACGATATTGAACACGCCTGGCAGTATGCACAGGAAGGTGGCCGAGCCGGAGCGGGCAAAGTGATCGTTGAAGGACATGTGGATTTTGACTACGAAATTACCTTGCTGACCGTGCGCACGCGGCAAGGCGTAACATTCTGCCCGCCCATTGGCCATATACAAAAAGACGGCGATTACCAGTATTCCTGGCAACCCACCGCGATGAGTGACGCTGCTCTGTCTGGAGCCCAACAAATAGCGGATAAAATTACCGGGGCACTGGGTGGCTATGGCTTATTTGGCGTAGAACTGTTTGTCTGTGGTGAGGAGGTGATTTTCAGTGAGGTTTCCCCTCGCCCACACGATACTGGCATGGTCACACTGATTTCGCAGAATCTGTCAGAGTTTGCTTTACACAGCCGGGCGATTCTGGGTTTACCCATACCGAATGTCAGCTGTTATGGCCCTAGCGCTTCAGCGGTCATCCTGGGCTATGGTGAGGGCAATCGCATCACTTTTAGCAATCTGGATAAGGCTCTGAGTCAGCCGATGACTGATTTACGCTTATTTGGCAAGCCCACTATCAACGGTAAACGTCGTTTAGGTGTAGCACTGGCTCGTGGCGAGACCATTGAGTCTGCCGTTGCCACAGCCCGTGAAGCAGCCGATTTGGTAGATATCACCATCAGTAATGACTAACCAACGTCCATAGTAAACCTGCACATACAAAAAAAGCGCCAACCAGGGCGCTTTTTGTTTTATAGAAGAGAGACTGTTAGCCTGCCATGGCAGCCTGCAGTTTCTTCATTGCGTTTTTTTCAATCTGACGAACCCGCTCTGCGGATACCTGATATTTATCTGCCAGATCCTGCAGGGTAGTCTTATCGTCCGCTAACCAGCGGGTTTCGATAATATCCTGACTACGCTCGTCCAGCGTCTTCATGGCCGAGTATAAACGCTTGGTGGCGTTGGCATCCCAGTCGTCATTGATTACGGTGGACTCGACGTCTTCTGATTTATCTTCCAGATACTGAACCGGGGCAAAGCTGCCGTTTTCATCGTCATCAGCACTCAAATCAAAAGCCTGATCCTGGGAGCTCATCCGCGCTTCCATTTGCAGCACTTCTTTCGTACTGACACCCAGTTCATTCGCCACGGTTTGCACTTCTTCGTGACTGAACCAGCCCAAACGCTTCTTCGCTTTGCGCAAATTAAAGAACAACTTACGCTGGGCTTTAGTGGTCGCCACTTTAACGATACGCCAGTTTTTCAGTACAAATTCGTGAATCTCGGCTTTAATCCAATGCACGGCAAAAGAAACCAGGCGCACACCCACTGACGGGTCAAAACGCTTTACCGCTTTCATCAGGCCGATATTGCCTTCCTGAATAAGGTCTGCCTGAGGCAATCCGTACCCTGAATAAGACTTGGCAATGTGCACAACAAAACGAAGGTGAGACATTACCAGCTTACGTGCCGCATCGATATCTTCGTCTTCACGCAGACGTAGCGCCAGTTCGCGCTCTTCTTCGGCGGATAGCATGTCGATCGTGCTGACAGCCTGAATGTAACCTTCAATACTTCCATTGTGTGGAACAGACAGGGCCATTGATTGTAAGTTTTTACTTGTACCCACGCTCATAGTCACCTCAAAAAAATCCTGTTTACTTCACTTAAACCAATCACAAAAATGCGAATTTGCGAAGCTTAGGTTGGTAGCTTTTTCGCAGCCTTCGGACGGCAACACACCAACCAATCAAAAACGAAATATAGGGGTTAATACCATACTTATCAAGACCCCGATATCATAAAAAAGTTCAAATTTTTACGTCTGCGATAGCTAACCGGATGAAGAGTGTAGAAAAACCACTTTTTCAGCGCAATATTTAACCGTAATCATCATGTAACTTTTTGTTACTGCCACATGCATAGCAACTGCTATCGGTAGATGACCGGCTTTTATTGGCGGCGCTTTCAGAGAAAAACCTTAATTGACCACCGGTTACCGGTGAATAGCACCGTCAACTGTGCAAAATTTGCCTTGGACAGGTGATTATCAGCGCCATTCGACGTATATTACCCCCATTGGACAGAACAAGATCAATAAACGCAAATGAATTGCGCTGAACTGCATGTTATGGGGATCGGATGTTTGCATATGTAGCGCGCCAACCAATTGTAGATACATCTCAACAGTTGTATGCCTATGAGCTGTTATTCCGGGATGGTGAAAAAAACTGTTTTCCCAACATATCGCCCGATGAAGCAACTTCCAGAATTCTCGCGGCCAGCCATTTGAATGTGGGGCTTGAATCAGTAACCAACGGCGCACAGGCGTTTATCAACTTTCATACGGATACGCTGCTTTACCGCTTTCCGACCAGTCTCGACCCCAAAAATGTGGTCATTGAAATCACCGAAACCGTTGATGTTAGTGATGACCTGGTAGAAGCCTGCAAGCAAATCAACAGTCAAGGCTATCGGCTGGCGCTCGATGATTATGACCTTGAAGAGAAATGGCAGGTTCTGCTGCCGCTCATCAGTATTATTAAGTTTGATATCACTACCGTTACTGATGAACAAATTCGCGAAGCAGTTCCCCTTCTGAAGGCGCATAACATTAAATTAGTGGCTGAGCGGGTGGAGACCAAAGAACAATTTCATTATTACCGCCAGCTGGGTTTTGACTATTTTCAGGGTTACTTCTTTGCTCGTCCTGAAGTTATCCGCCACCGTAAGATGAGCTCGTCGGCCGTCAATATGCTTGAATTATTAAAAGAAAGCACAGCGGCTGAACTTAACATTGAGAATATTAACACGATTCTCGAGCGGGATGTCTCTCTTTCCTATCTGTTACTCCGGTTTATTAATAACCCCACGGTGAACAAGCGTAACGAAATCACATCGTTGAAGCACGCCATGAACTTTATGGGTGAGCAGGAAGTGCGTAAGTTTATTGCCCTGCTGTCACTGGCTAATTTATCTGACGGCCAGCCTGGTGAAATCCTCAGCATGAGTCTGGTGCGAGCCCGTTTTTGTGAGCTTATCCTGGTTGCGATGAAAGACCACAGCAAACCAAACAGTGGCTTTCTTACCGGCATGTTGTCACTTATCGATACTCTGATGGAACAGGAGATGCGAGAACTAGTGAGCAAATTACCGCTTCCCGGTGATGTGAGTGGCGCTTTATGCGGTGAAAACAATCAACTTAAACAATGCTTACACCTGGCCACCGCCTTTGAACGCGGCCAATGGGGTATTGTAAGAGCGATTGGCACGCGTTTCGGCCTCACCCAAAAGCAGCTGCACGAAATTTATATCAGTGCGCTCAGCTGGGCAGCGGCTTTGCAAAATGAAGTACGCAACTAATTATCGCGCAGAACAATGCGCCGGATCAGCCGGTTTTGAATAACTAAAGATGGATCAAAGGTTAACCATCGGTTAAAGTTTGTCTAGGCCTGTTGTTGAGGCCAACGGTATAACAAGGATAATTATTTTAATGTTTGCATTTATCGCTCGCCAGCCAATTCTAGACCGGGAAAAGGACGTTTTCGGTTATGAACTGTTGTTCAGGGATGGTAAATCCGGTACCTACCCTACCCACGATAACGAAAAGAGCCGCTACATCGCGGAACATTTTCACACCCTGGGCCTGGATGATATCTGCGGCGATAAAACCTCGTTTATCAACTTTCATAGCGACACACTGATTGCCGGTCTGCCCGCAACTCTGAACCCTGATACGGTGGTCATTGAGCTATCTGAATATCCGGCACAACAAGCGGCGCTAGTGGATGCCTGCAAACATGTAAAACAGCTGGGCTTTAAACTGGCGATAGATGATCCGGCGATGATCAGCGGCCAACATTCTATCTTTCCGCTTATAGATATACTTAAAGTGGACGTGCACAAAGCCAATTACAGTGTGATTGAGCAGAACATTCCCCGTTTTCTGCAATCCAGCATTCAACTGGTTGCAGAGAATGTCTCAAATCACGATGACTTTGTTGTTTGTAGGGATTTGGGCTTTGATTTATTCCAGGGTTACTTCTTTGCAACGCCAGAAAAAACCGTGCAACGTCAGCTACCTGCGTCAAAAATGAACCTGGTTGACCTGATGGGCGAAAGCGCCAGCTCGCAGTTTAATCTGGAGCGCATTAACCAGATTGTAGAACGCGATGCCGCCCTGTCGTTTTTATTACTCAAGTTTATTAATAACCCCACTATTAATAAACGCTACAAGATCACCTCATTAAAGCATGCGCTCAACTACATGGGCGAGGTGGAAATTAAGAAATTCATCGCCTTGTTGTCGCTGGCTCATTTAGGCGACGACAAGCCGCTTGAATTGCTGCATATGTCTTTGGTACGGGCTAAGTTCTTCGATCTGCTCGCTCAGGAGCGTGGACTTAATTCCGATCCGCCAATTGGCTTTTTAATTGGCCTGTTTTCGTTACTCGATGCCCTGCTTGACCAGGAAATGCCGGATATTTTACGCCAGCTCCCGCTGACCGACGAAGTTAACGATGCGCTGCTATGCAAATCGGCTGAATTCAATCACTATTTGAAACTGGTTCGTGCCTTTGAAGGGGCGCTGTGGATGAATGTGATCCGTGAATCCAGAGAGCTCAACATCGACCAGAAATACCTGCACAGCTTGTACAATCAGGCCATTGTGTGGGGCAACGGGGTACGCAAAACCATTTCGTCTTACTTCCCGAAAAAGCAGGTCATCGACAAATAAGGTCGCTCAGTCTTCCACGCCGTGCTGGCGCACAGCGGCTAGCAATTGTGGAAAGAATGTCAGAAACGTTTGTTCAAACAGCGCATAATTTTGCTGTACGTCCTCAATACTGCCATGAAAATTGTGCTTAAAACGAATGCGACTGGCTGTTCGCTCCAGCGCCCGTTCAACGCCCTGCAAATGGCTATAGGTATCCAGCCAACGATGAGTCAGCATACTCCCGACCATTGCCTGCATATTCTCGGGCATTATGCTGACGCGCCGTCCCAGACAATCATAGGCGCGCTGGCTAAACACCGTGAAGCTTTCTTCGCTGTAAAGTGACCAGTGCTTGATTAAGAAATGATCAAATAACACGTCCAGCATAATACCGGCAAACCGCCTGCGCCCGGCAGAAACTTCACTACGGGCCTGACGCACGATATTGTGCGAATCGGTAAATTTATCCACAAAGATATGGTTAGCAACACCCGCTCTCACCGCATTGGAATAGCTGTTAAGATCAACACCACGGCGGAAATCACCCAGTAAATTACCGAAGCAGGAGTCGGCAGTGGGCCGGGCTAAAAATAAATGGGCCAGATAGTTCATAACGAAAAAAGGTTACTGCGGCTCAATTTCTCGCACATGCCGTTGCACCGAAATCAACGACCCCACCAGCCCCAGCATCACCGACAAAAACAACATGGTAAGCAGCGCCGAACCGGTTAAGCCGGTAATGTGGAAAGACTTGTCGTATAAACTGGCAAACGCCTGAATGCTGCTGTCCATCCACCACAAAATAATGATAACCGCCATCCAGGCGATTACGCCTCCCAGCAAGCCATACCAAAATCCGGTGTAGAGGAACGGCCGGTGAATAAAGCCGTCGGTAGCCCCCACCAGCTTCATCACCAGGATTTCGTCCCGCTTATTGAGTATATTCAGGCGAATGGTATTGCCAACAATCAGGATCACAGCAATAAATAACAATACGCCAATGATGGTAACCAGCTCGGTAGCGATTTGCAGAAAGCCGTAGAGCCGCTCCAGCCACTCAATGTCCAGCTTGCCCATATCCACTTCACGTTGTTGCTGAAGCTTCTCCAGCAACATCTGCGCTGCGGTTGGCGCAGTGTGCTTTTCGCCGGGAGTCACCAGCACCACATCCGGTAGCGGATTGGCTTCCAGATATTTCACCGCATCACCTAAACCGGACAGTTGTTTAAATTCCTCCAGCGCATCATCAGCGGGAACATAAACCACGCGTTCGATCTCCGACCAGGTTTGTAAGCGGGTGAGCAGCTGTTGTGCTTCTGCGGCGCTGGTCTGGTCTTTGAGAAATAGCGAAATCTCCGCCGCCTGCTCCCAGCCGGCGCTGATTTTTTCGGTGTTCTTAACCAGGATATACAGCGTACTGGGCAGGGTGATACTTAACCCCAGCACACCAATAGTCATTAGCGATGCTGCTGGCTGCCGCCACAGTTCACCAAGGCTACCCAGTGCCTGGCGAATGTGATTAACGAAGAACATGACGAACCGCTGGGCAATATTGATTTTACGTTCACTGGCGCCCTGACTACGGCCTTTAAACAAAATACTCATAGTCCGTCCTCGCCGTCTGTTAAGCCGTCGGTGATCATTTTGCCGTTCTTAAGCGTCAGCGTGCGATAACGCATACGTGCAATCAGGCCCAAATCGTGGGTAGCTATGAGTACCGAAACACCGGCCTGATTGAAATCTTCAAACAGGCGGACAATTTCCATGGACAATTTGGGATCGAGGTTACCGGTCGGTTCATCGGCCAGCAGCAGAGGCGGTTTATTGACTACCGCCCGGGCAATCCCAACCCGCTGTTGCTCACCGCCAGACAAGGTTATGGGTAAATTACGTGCTTTACTGCGCAGCCCTACCATTTCCAGCGCGGCATCCACCCGCTTGGCAATTTCTTTGTGACTGTACCCTTCGATAACCAGGGGCAATGCCACGTTATCGAAAACGGTTTTATCCATCAGCAGTTGATGGCTCTGAAATATCATGCCGATATCACGGCGAATATAAGCAATCTGGCGCCGTTTAATGACGTTGAGATCGTGACCATTAATAAGCACCCGGCCAACCGTAGGACGCTCCATAATACTGATCAGTTTAAGCAGGGTACTTTTACCGGCCCCGGAATGGCCGGTTAAAAACGCCATTTCGCCCTGGGCTATGTGAAAGTCGACTTTAGACAGCGCTCGCTGGCCGCCGGGATACGTTTTGCTTACCTGCTCAAATCTGATCATCAAGGATCCTGACTATTCTGTCTGTTGTTTTTATTAAGATTAACCAATACCAGATTAACTTTTCTCACCCTCGCTGAACAGCGCATCAATAAATTCGTCGCCGTTAAATCCACGCAGGTCATCAATGCCTTCACCCACTCCGATATAACGGATAGGAATACCAAATTTATCTGCAATGGCAAAAATCACCCCGCCCTTGGCTGTTCCATCAAGCTTGGTCAGGGTAATACCGGTGAGGCCTACGGCTTCCCTGAACAGTTTCGCCTGGCTAATTGCATTCTGGCCGGTAGCGGCATCAACGGTGAGCATCACTTCATGGGGCGCATCCGGGTTGAGTTTTTTCATTACCCGCACCACTTTTTTCAACTCTTCCATCAGGTTGTCTTTGTTCTGTAAGCGACCGGCGGTATCGGCGATAAGAATATCAGTCCCTTTGGCTTTAGCAGACTGCAAGGCATCGTACAACACCGAAGCGCTGTCTGAACCGGTAGGCTGGGCGATAACCGGAATATTGTTACGCTCCCCCCACACTTGCAACTGTTCCACCGCCGCAGCCCGGAAAGTATCACCGGCTGCCAGCATGACTTTTTTGCCCTGCTGCTGAAACTGCTTGGCCAGTTTACCAATGGTGGTAGTTTTACCTACCCCATTAACGCCAACCATCAGAATAACAAAAGGCCCCTGGGCTTTATCGTGATTGGCAATCACCTCCGGTAGTGGTTGCTGTACGGCAGTGAGCATGCTTCTGAGTTGCTGTTTAAGCAATTCGTAAAGCGCATCGCCGTCTTTCAGTTGTGAATGTTTAGCGCCTTCCACCAAACGGTCGATTATTTTCTGGGTCGTATCCATGCCCACATCGGCCACCAGCAACTGCGTTTCGAGCTCCTCGTACAGTTCATCATCGATAGCCTTGCCACGGAACAGACTAACGATACCGCTGCCGAGGTTGGCTTTAGTGCGCGATAAACTGGCTTTCAGGCGCCCAAAAAACGATTTCTTTTCAGCTGCAACAGCCTGCGTTACCGACGGTTGCTCAACCTCAGGTTCTGGTTCAGGTGTTACCTGTTCCTGCGGTGCAGCTTCTACCGCATCAACCACCTGCTCTTCCGAAGTTTTCGGTTCATCGGTTGATACTTCCTCGGCTGCGGATCCAACCGGGTTGCGGGGTTGGTCGGCTTCATCTGCTACGTCCGGCTGCGCTTCTTCAACCGGCTCTGGCTCAGGCAGTTCTTTTTCAACAGCTATGACTTCATTGCTGTCTGACGTTTCTTCTTGTGGGGGATTAGTTGCTGGTTCCGGGGTTTTATTTTCATTTTTGTTTTTGTTAAACCAGCCAAAGAGTTTAGACATTGTGTTGACAATTCCTTACTGAGAAACCGCTTTGTGCGGTAAACTACTGAATATTAATTTAAGCGTGCTGCTTGCATCAGCACATAATACCATCGACTGGCATAATGAATCGAGTAGCAAAACCAACCTCACGCCATAACAAGAAAAGTGGCAGCGTACGCATTATTAGTGGCCAGTGGCGCGGTCGCCGGTTACCCGTGTTGGATGCTGAAGGGTTACGCCCCAGTACCGACCGTACCCGCGAAACACTGTTTAACTGGCTTATGGCCCATGTCCAGGGTAGCCGGGTACTCGATGTTTTTGCCGGCTCCGGTGTCCTGGGATTAGAGGCGTTATCCCGCTATGCCAGAGAAACCGTGTTTATTGAGAAACATGCCCCCACAGCCAAACAGTTAAAAGCTAATCTCAATACGCTGCAAGCCGGTGCTGAGGTTCACTGTAACGATGCAATGGCGGTATTACCAACGCTAAGCGCTCCCTTCGATATTATCTTCGTCGACCCGCCCTTTGGCCATGACTTAGTCAATCCTTGTCTGGCTGCGCTCTATAAGCATCAGTTGCTGGCCACAAATGCCCTGATTTATGTTGAGCAGGAAATTAATGGGCCGGCACTCGCCCTGCCTCCGGGCTGTGAGGTAATTAAACAAAAGCAAACCGGCCAGCTGGCTTATTGTCTGCTTGAGTATACCGGCGCTGAGGCTTAAGGGTTTATTTCCAGGCCGATATTGCTGATCCCTTCACTGGCGGCAATGGTTTTAAGCTTTGATACTTTCTGTGTCATTGGCGCTTTGGTGGTTACGGCGTCGAGCAACTCCTGTTGTATAGCTATTTCAAACTGCATCAGTGGATGGATTTTAACATCGTCTTCCGTAGCTTCGCCGCTGGCCAGCAGATAGGCTTCCACGCTGCCCTGAGACAATTTGCTGACAACCACGGCACCGTGGGGATCCACTTTCATGATCAGATTAATGGCCGACGACATGGCAATAGCAGCGTCCAGCGCAGGGTACACTCCAAAAGAGTCGTAATCACTGACATCCGGCGTTGCCTCTTCCACCTTTTCCAATTGCGTGGCGAAGTTAATCTTGCTCTTCGGGCTGCACAGGGATTCCCAGATAAGCCCCAGACACTTTGACAGGGTATCAGGCTCAGCAAACTCCGTAAGCTCACAGAAAAGCTGATAATTAGGTACCATACGCTGCAGCAGCGCAGCACTGAACGCTATTGCATCAGCGCCTTCCAAAGCCCGCACCTGGGCGAATGTTGAGAGTTTAGTTGTCAAGATAACGCCTGTTGTTCAATCTGAAGCCATATAATATTGCGGCACATATTAACCTACCTGAGAAAAATAAGTACCCACACCGTCTAAAAACATTTGGATAGCAATCATTACCAGGATCATCCCCATCAGGCGCTCCATGGCGGTTAAACCACGCTCACCCAGCACCCGGTGAAATGCTCCTGAGAACAGCAGGATGGTGGCACTCACCAGCCATGACGCGCCAAGGGCCAGCGACCAGTCACCCATGCGATCGGGGCTTTGATTGGAAAGCAGGATCAGAGCTGCCAGCGTTGACGGTCCGGCAATCAATGGGATAGCCAGCGGTACAATGTAAGGTTCCTCGCCCGCTGCCAGCCCGAGGGGACTGCCTCCGGCTTTAGGAAAGATCATCTTAAGGGCGATCAGAAACAAGATAATCCCGCCGGCAATACTAACGGTTTCCTGCTTGACGTTCAGAAAGTCCAGCACCGCCTGACCGCTAAACAGAAACACATACAAAATCACCAGGGCAAATAATAATTCACGTATCAGTACGATGCGTCGGCGCTTTGGCTCGATCATTTTCAGCACAGACATGAATATGGGCAGGTTGCCGAGCGGATCCATAATTAAGAACAGCATGACGGCTGCCGACCAGGTATCCATAATGGTTTGTCTCCCATCGAAACACAGGCAATATTTACCTATATTTAAAGTTGATTTCACAAATTACGCTTTTTGCGCTTTACTCTTTGTACCGCTTTCACTATGCAGGTTGCATTTTTGAGTTTAATGACAGTCCAGGAGGTTGCGGATTTTCTTGATGTACAGGAAATTCGCGTTGAGCGTCTACAACGTGAGAGTTTGCTCGTTGCAAAAGAGACAGACGGTAACGGCAATCCCTTGTTCGACTCTGTTGAAGTAGAAAAATACAAAACCTTAGCAGAACGACTCGGCGGCCTGTGACCACCGAGTAGCCATTTTCACCTACTGGCCGATAAACGCCGCCAGGGTTCTGATGCCGGCCGCTGTGGCGCCTGCCGGCATTTCGCTATTGGCACTGCCGTGATAGGCAGCAGCCAGGTCCAGATGCAACCAGCTGTCTGTTGGGCTAACAAAGCGTGATAAAAAGCCCGCCGCATTCGACGCACCACCAGCACCGCCACCTTTCTGCGGACGACTATTCGCCGTATCAGCAAAAGCAGACGGGCACTTCTCCTGATGCCACATTTGTAATGGTAATGGCCAGAACAGTTCCTGCTGGGTCTGCGCTTCACTTAAAAACGACTGGCTGAGCACCGGATTGAGGCTGAATACCGCGTGATAATCATATCCCAATGCCACCGTAGCGGCGCCGGTCAGTGTCGCCGCATCGATGATACAGGCAGCTGCTGATTCAGAAGCCGCAATCAGACCATCGGCAAGTACCAGTCGACCTTCGGCATCGGTATTTACAATCTCCACACTCACGCCATTTTTGTAGGTCAGTACGTCACCCAACTTATAAGCATGGCCGCTGACCAGGTTTTCAGCGCAGCATAAAAACAGCTTCACCCGTTTATTGAGCCCCTGCATAATGGCCAGTCCCAGTGCACCGGTAACGGTTGCTGCACCGCCCATGTCGCATTTCATATCCAGCATCCCTTCACTGGATTTCAGACTGTAGCCACCGCTATCGAAGGTAATTCCTTTGCCAACCAGCGCAAACGCCACCGGCGCCTCAGGATCGCCACCTGGATTATAATCCAGCTCCAGCATGGCCGGGGGACGTTCACTGCCGCGTCCGACATTGTATATTCCGGCCCAGCCTTCAGCAGCGAGCTGTTCACCGCTCACTACCCGGTAGGTTACCGCATCACCGTTTAGTGATTGCAGCCAGTCAGCGCTTTCCTGCGCCAGGCCAATCGGCGAAAGCTGTTCTGGCGTGTCGTTAGTCAGCTTACGGGTAAACATCATCGCCGTCACCTGACGCTCAGCTTCAGCTCGCTCAGCGTTATCACATAAGGTGACTTCACCGGGGTTACGCGCCTTGGAAAAACTCATTACAAAGGTGACCTGGTCAATAACCGACCATTCGCCGCTTAGCGTGACTGACGGGATCCCGAGATTGTCTATTTGTCTTGCCGCCTTACGAATACTGCGCAGGCGGTCTGCGTCATCCCTGATGTGAATGGTGATGTCGTTGCCGGTGAGACTTACCAACGCCTTGTCTCCCCAATGAGCCGGGGCCGGGTTGCTCGTGATCTTCACTTTCATGTCAGTCATAATGCTCCTTACTATTATTGTCAGGTTTATCTATGCAGTTTACTTCACCTTTGTTGCGCGGCACACTCCTTAAGCGCTATAAACGATTTTTTGCCGATATATTGCTCGACTCCGGTGAGCAGATTACAGCTCACTGCCCGAATACCGGGGCCATGACCGGCTGTGCCGAACCCGGGTTTATCGCCTGGGTCAGTCCCTCAGATAACCCAAAGCGTAAACTAAAGTTCACATGGGAACTGGCCGTCACACCTAAGGGTGACTGGATAAGCGTTAATACGCACCGCGCTAACAAATTGGTTCAGAGTGCGCTGGAAGCCCACACGCTGCCGGGAATAACAGACTATACCGAGGTTAAGCGGGAAGTCAGCCCGCCGGATTTCCACTCCCGTTTCGATTTTTGTGTTACCCGCAGCGATCATACGCCGCTCTACATCGAAGTAAAATCGGTCACTCTGGCCGAGGGTAATGAAGGCTTCTTTCCCGATGCGGTGACCAGTCGAGGCACAAAACACGCCGAAGAACTGGCCATGCTGGCTCGTCAGGGCGTCGCCACCGCTTTATTGTTCTGTGTTCAGCACAGCGGCATTCAAAATGTCCGTCTCGCCGAGCATATCGACCCGAAATACGCCCTCGCAGTGCGTCAGGCTGCGGCAGACGGAGTCAGGGTTTTCGCCGTAGGCTGCCAAATCAGCCAAGAAAAAATCAATATAAATCAGTCACTACCTGTTATTTTGTAAAAAAAGAGTTGATTTTTAGGAAATGGACGTCATATTTGCGCCTTGCTGAAATAAGCAGGTACCCTCGGGTACAACCATGGGGTAAACAATCCAGCACTATGTTTACCTCGTCAGACATAGACACTTTACGTTGCCTGTACAATACTATTCTGTTATAGATATTTGTTTTATTTCGGTACATTTAGGGTGTCGTAGTGTAGGAGAAGTGACACATGCCAGCTGAGAAAGAAACCAAATCCCTTGGTCTTTTGGCACTAGCCGGGCTCACCCCGTATCAGCCAAAAGATGACGAAGAGTATATGAACGATGCTCAGATGGAGCATTTTCGTCAAATACTGAAAGCCTGGCGTAACCAGTTGCGTGAAGAAGTAGACCGCACGGTTACTCATATGAAGGATGAAGCAGCGAATTTCCCTGATCCGGTAGACCGCGCCGCGCAAGAAGAAGAGTTCAGCTTAGAACTGCGCACCCGCGACCGTGAGCGTAAACTGATCAAGAAAATCGAAAAGACCCTGAAACGCATCGAAGAAGATGATTTCGGATTTTGTGACCAGTGTGGCATTGAAATCGGTATTCGTCGTCTTGAGGCGCGTCCAACAGCCGATCTGTGTATCGACTGTAAAACCATGGCTGAAATTAAAGAAAAGCAGCTCCAGGGTTAATGACAATTGCCGGGCAGTGTTGTAGTAACTGGCCGGTATTTTACTTCGTCTTTTATATCAAGTCCGTTTTAGCAGGGCTATTGGCCTGCGTCTTTTATTACCACAGTGTTTAACCACGTGAATCACTGCAGCAAACCCTCATATACCGGCCGCTTTGCGCCCTCACCTACCGGGCCATTACATTTTGGTTCGTTAATTGCCGCATTAGCCAGTTTTCTTGATGCCAGAGCCAATCAGGGCCGATGGCTGGTCAGAATGGAGGATATTGACCGCCCCCGGTGTATTGCTGGGATGGATATCAGTATTCTGGACTGCTTAGCTGCCCACGAGCTTACCTGGGATGGCGATGTACGCTATCAGTCTGCACAGTTACGCAACTACGATGAAGTACTACAAACCTTATCAGCGCAACAGGCGCTGTATGCCTGCCAGTGTACCCGCAAACAAATCAAAGCGTCCGGCGGCGTTTATCAGGGCACATGCCGTGATCTAAAGTTACCGCCAGAGGGCAATGCGCTCAGACTCAAGTGCGACCAACCGGTGACGACCTTTACCGATCAGTTACTCGGCCCGGTAGAGATAAACGATCCCCATGCACTGGAAGATACCGTGCTGCGTAGGCGCGATGGGCTGCACAGCTATAATCTGGTGGTCGTGGTGGACGATATTGCCCAGGGCGTTAATCACATTGTACGGGGCAGCGATTTGTTAACCACCACCGCCGCGCACCTGACCCTGTACCGTCAACTTGGCGCTCAACCGCCGCTTTATGCACACATTCCGGTTGCAGCGACCTCGTCAGGGCGTAAACTAAGCAAACAAAATCATGCCCGGCCACTCGATAACAATCGTGCCCTGCAAAACCTGCAACATGCACTGAGCTTTCTTGGATTCAGCAATATTGCAGAAAATCACAGCACGATATCGGCATTACTTAATGCAGCGATAGCGGCCTGGCAGTATAATAAAATACCGAAAAGACATGAAATTATTGTCGACGGGGCAGAATCTACTTATCATAACGCCCCTGAGAGTTAAGGAGTAGTTACCATCATTACCCGCGTTCTGGACAAGGTGAAACGCGCATTGAGTCGCGACAGTGAACAAGCCCCGCTGATTGAAGGTGTGGTGATTCCTCGCGCTGAACATGCAATATCCCGGGAAGATATTAGTGATAATGCCCTTAAGGTGATGTACCGCCTGAATAACGCCGGGTTTTCTGCTTACCTGGTAGGTGGTTGCGTGCGCGACCTGATGCTGGGCCATAAACCCAAAGATTTCGATGTCGTCACCAATGCCACCCCTGAGCAGATCAAAGGGTTGTTTCGCAATTGTCGCCTTATTGGTCGCCGTTTTCGCCTGGCGCACATTGTCTTTGGTCGTGAAATCATTGAAGTTGCAACCTTCCGTGGCCACCACAATGAAGACCAGTCGCTGGCCAAACAGGATGAGCAGGGACAACTGGTAAGAGACAATGTGTTTGGTACCATTGAAGAAGATGCCGAACGCCGTGACTTCACCTTTAATGCCATGTATTACGATGTGGCGACCTTCTCTGTCACTGATTTTGCCAATGGTATCGCCGCCATTAAACGACGCGAAGTTGACTTAATTGGCGACCCTGAAGTCCGCTATCGGGAAGACCCGGTCAGAATGCTGCGTGCTGTGCGTTTTGCTGCCAAACTGGATATGACCATCAATCCGCGTACGGCAGAGCCCATTCGTGAACTGGCGCATTTGCTATCCAATATCCCGCCTGCCCGCTTGTTTGAAGAAATGCTAAAACTGTTTTTGTCTGGTCAGGGTCTGAAAACATTCCGCATGCTCCGTGAATACAACCTTCTGGAGCCGCTATTCCCAATGCTTGTCAGAGTGTTTGCCGCGGCTGACAGCAAAGAAATAGCGCTGATTGAACGGGTATTGGTGAATACAGACGAACGGATTAACACCGGGCAGCGGGTCACGCCGGCTTTCCTGATTGCCACCTTATTGTGGTATCCGGTCGAAGAGCATGCCACCAAGCTCCAGTCTGAGGCGGGTCTTAACGCCCACGATGCATTCAATATTGCCATGGGTGATGTGTTACATCGCCAATCCCAGCGCATTATGATCCCCAAACGATTCAGCACGGTGGTGCGTGATATCTGGAACCTGCAGCAGCGGTTACCACGGCGCTTTGGCCGCCGGGCTTTCCAGCTGTTGTCTCATCCGAAATTCCGTGCAGCGTATGACTTTTTGCTCGCCCGGGGTCAGACTGAAGGCGGAGCCCTGCTTGAACTGGCCGATTGGTGGACCCAGTTTCAGGATGCCGCGCCCAACCAGCAAAAGAAAATGCTCAACACTCTGCGCCAGGAAGAAGGCGGAGCTCAGCGTAAACGCCGTCGTCCCAGAAAGCCGAAATCCGATAACCATGTCCAGTAAGCATAGTGTTTATATTGGCCTGGGCAGTAATCTGGGCGAGTCACTGAGCCAGTTGATCTCGGCTATTTGTGCGATCAGTGAATTACCGGACACCCAGGTACAGAAAGCCTCCTCTTTTTATCAGAGTAAGCCCATGGGTCCGCAGGATCAGCCGGTTTATATAAACGCCGTTGCACGCATTACAACCGCTTTAGATCCCCATGAGTTATTAGTCGCCCTGCAAAAAATCGAACATCATCACGGCCGGGTCCGTGAGGGTGAGCGCTGGGGGCCGCGCACCCTCGATTTGGATATTCTGCTGTATGATACCGAGACCATCAAAACCGATGATCTGATCATTCCACATATCGGCATGGCCGAGCGCGAGTTTGTGCTGGTTCCGTTGTTTGAAATTTCGCCGGATATGATTATGCCGGACGGACTGCCCCTTTCAGTGTGGGTATCACGCTGCTCGCTGGACGGTCTTAAGCGCCTCGCCTCAATCAACGAGACATCCACTCTGTAACGGCCCTGTCGCCTTTATTGCATTGGGAGAATGCCCATGAAGAAAGTCACTATATCGACGCTGATTAAACAAAAACAACAGGGTGAGAAAATCACCGCCCTGACAGCCTATGATGCCAGCTTCGCCAAGCTATTTGATGAACAGGGTATTGATGTGCTGTTAATTGGTGACTCGCTGGGCATGGTATTACAAGGCCAGGACAGCACACTGCCGGTGACTACGGCAGACGTAGCCTACCATACCCGCTCGGTCGCCGCTGGCGTCAACGCCGCTTTCGTTATTGCCGATATGCCGTTTATGTCCTATGCCACACCCGCCCAGGCTTATGAAAACGCCGCGGCCTTGATGGCTGCCGGTGCCAGCATGGTAAAACTGGAAGGCGGCGCCTGGTTGTGCGAGACCATCACCGGTCTCAAGCAGCGCGGTGTGCCGGTCTGTGGTCACCTGGGGCTCACCCCGCAATCGGTGAATGTGTTTGGCGGCTTTAAAGTGCAGGGCCGTGAAGAAGACAAAGCACAACAGCTGATAGATGACGCGCTGGCATTAGAAGCCGCTGGTGCGCAGATGCTGGTGCTCGAATGTGTGCCCACACCGCTGGGTAAAACGGTCAGCGAGCGCCTTAGCATTCCGGTTATTGGCATTGGCGCGGGCGTACACACCGACGGCCAGATCCTGGTGATGCACGACATGTTTGGCGTAAGCGCTAACTATATGCCGAAGTTTTCAAAAAACTACCTCGCCGAGACAGGTGATCTGCGCAAGGCCGTTGCCCTGTATATTGAACAAGTAACCAACGGCCTGTTCCCCGGCCCTGAACATAGCTTTGACAAATAATGCAATTTATTGAATCACTGAACGTCTTACGAGAACTGCGTCAGACCTGGCGCAGCGCCGGACACACCGTTGCTTTTGTACCTACCATGGGTAATCTGCACGACGGCCATCTGGATTTAGTTAAACGGGCAAAAACCCTGGCTGATAAAGTGGTGGTATCGATTTTCGTTAACCCCATGCAATTTGGTGCCAATGAAGATCTGGATGCCTATCCACGAACGCTCGACGCCGATCGCAGCAAGCTTGAGGCTCACGGCGTTGACGCGCTGTTTTTCCCGGCGGTTGATGATGTGTATCCTCGCGGCTTAAGTGAGCAAACCTTTGTGGAAGTACCCGGTATTTCTGATTTGTTGTGCGGCGCGAGTCGCCCCGGGCATTTCCGCGGTGTGGCGACCATTGTGTGCAAGCTGTTTAACATGGTACAGCCGGATGTGGCTTGTTTTGGTGAGAAGGACTTCCAGCAGTTACAGGTGATCCGCACCATGGTGGAAGATTTATCCATGCCGATTAACATTGTTGGCGTGCCCACCAGACGTCAGGAAGATGGACTGGCAATGAGTTCCCGTAATGGTTACCTCAGCGCTGAACAACGGGCTACGGCTACCCGGATATACGCTGCCATGGAGCAAATGCGTGAAGCTATCTGTGCTCGCCAGGACAGCTATGCTGATATTGAACGTAAAGCGTCTCAGTCGCTGATGTCTGCCGGCTTAAAGCCTGAATATGTCACCATTCGCAACGCCAAAAACCTGCAACCGGCTGAACCGGGTGACCAGCAACTGGTCATTCTGATGGCCGCATTTATGGGGACTACGCGTTTAATCGATAATATGCAGATTACACTGGATCAGGCTTGATCCAGTGTTGCCGGCGTACTCACCGCCAATAATTCCTGCCACACACGGTTGCGACTGGCAATAGCGTGTTGCTCTTCCAGAATCGCTCTGAGATCGCGGGTAGTGGTCATTGGATTGGCCAGAACCACACGAAAAACCGTGATGGGGTATGCACCATGGACAGGGCACTCTAAGCGGGTACGTGACACAAACGATTTACCGGCTTCACGCTGCAATTTCTGCACGTTAACAATCAGTCGGTCTACTTTGCTGTTCAGCCGTTGTGCCTGCGCCTGCGGAAGCGCTTTCAGTTGCTCCTGAATGGCCGCCGGGCAAACCCGATAGGTCATAATCGACAGGGTGGGTGAAGTAATCAGCTCAAAATCAGGGTGAGCCTCAATCATAGCGGCAAATTTTTTGGCTTTCTCGATACTCTGGTTAATCAGCAGCTCATAGCCGCGGCGGCCCAGGATGTGCAATGACGAATACACCATCATGGCCATACCGTTACGGGAACCTTCCAGAGTAGTAGCGCCCAGATCCTTTGACCCTTCACGCAGAATATATTGCGCATGGTGGCGCACCGCGTTGGCATCTGCCGGGTTCTTAAACAGCGCCATGCCGGCGCCCATGGGCACGTACATTTGTTTGTGCGCGTCAATGGTAACCGAGTCGGCTTTTTCGATGCCTTTTAAGATGCCCCGATAATGCTTGGAAAACAGCGTCGCACCGCCCCAGGCTGCATCTACGTGGAACCAGCATCCCAGTTCCTCTGCCACATCGGCCAGTTCGTCGAGCGGATCAACATGACCAGTTTCAGTGGTGCCGCCAATACCAACGATGGCCAGCAGTTTATTGCCCTGTTCCTGATATTCGCGGCCTTTTCTGAGCGCCTCAGCGGGATCCAGGACCTGCTCAGGACATGGCAATGTAATTAGGTTTTCGCGCCCAATCCCCAGAACATCCACTGCTTTTGAGAGGCTGTAGTGACCGCGCCGCGAGCACAACACGCCGAGGTTATCGATATCATAGTGGCGGTAAGCACTGGCCAGTCCGGCTCTGGCTACCCCAGGGAAACGGCCCTGTGGACCTAGGATTTTATTGCGTGCTACCCACAGTGCGGTAATGTTGGCAACGGTACCACCTGAGCAAAATGCGCCCAGCGCGTGCCGGGCACTGTGCAGGTATTGTTCGTAAAAGCTTTCGTCCTGCTCGTACACCAGATTGTGCATCATCCCTAATACCTGGCGTTCAAGTGGGGTAAATGCTTTTGATGTCTCGATTTTAACCAGGTTCTGATTCAAACCCACCAGCAGCTTGGCCAGCGATAAATGAAAATACGGCAGCGCCGATGTCATATGGCCTATAAAGGTGGGAGAGTAGGTATTCACTGAATGGGCAACCAGCTTTTCAAGCAGGTTTTCAGCGTGTGTAGACACAAACTCAGGCGACTCAGGCATCATTGCATCGGCAAAGTCCTGTTCGACTTCTTCCAGCGAGGTTTTCTTGGTAACGACGTGTTGCGACAAGAAATCCAGGATATTGTCTGAAAGGTGTTCTTCAATTTGTGCCAGCTTAGAGTCTTTGTGCTCTGGCTTGGTAAAAACCCGAAACAGGTGCTTCAAGCTTACTTGTGCTTCACCCACACTGTACACCTCTCGAATTGAAAATGATAACTGCGCTGATGCTTTGCCACACTGACTGTTAAACGCTCGCGCAACATTGCTAACCGGCCCAACCTGAAACTCATGCCGGATACTTAGCAATGACCTTTCACAGCCCCTGACTGTAGCGCAGATTACCCGCCACGCCAAGGCCAGCCAGTGTTTCTTACGCTAAACAGCCAGTAAAAAGATCTTCCGGGGCTGCCCCAAAGAGAATGCGATTATAAGGATTTTCTAACAAAAACCCATGAAAATCTGTCATATTAGTGACACAAATCCGCATTTTAACCGCTTTAATGTAAGGCTCTATTGCACCATTGCCCCGAGTAAATGCCAGCATTGCTGTCCGCTGTCCTGATACTTTTGCTCAAAAGGCGTTAGCGCCGGTTGCTGCGAATTAACCTCAGCAATCTCGCACTGCATGCCGTATTTAGCTGCGGCAACAGCGAACTCTTCAATGTAAATCAACCAATTACTTCGCACTTCAATACGAGGAGACAAAGCCATGAGATCGGGCATAGCCTGACTCGCATGCCATCGCTTTTGTACCTGAGAGGATTTAGGATACGGATTGGGATACAACAGATAATGGGCGCTGATACGCCATGGGCTCTGCTGACACGCAACCCGCATGAGCCGCCAGAAGTCGACGACGTCAGCCCGCACGACCCGGTAGTTGTCCTGCTCGTTCTGATAGTGCTGGTGCTTATTAACGCGCAGCGCCGATTTGTCGATGCCGACAATCCGCGCCTGCGGATAGCGTTCAGCCAAGCCGGCCGTGCTTTTACCCACGCCACAGCAGGAGTCGAGGATCACCTCGCCCTGCCAGTCACTCAGCCAGTCTGCCACGTCATCAAAAGCCTGCTGGGTATGGGCGTGGATGGGGCGACGGTTTTCAGTACGCTGGTACTTTTCAACTATCGCCTCAAGCTTTTCGTGAACGCCATCTTGCTGACTTTCTACGGTTCGTGAATTTCCCCGCATGATTAAGAACGGATCCCGGTACCGCGTTTCAGCAGTGTGTAGGCAAGAGTAAATAATGCCAGGTTAAACAACACCAGCAGGCCCATGGCCAGACCGATATTGACATCAGATACCCCTAAAAAGCCGTAACGGAAACCGTTAACCATATATACGATAGGGTTTGCCTTACTGACCCACTGCCAGAACTCAGGTAACAGTGTCAGCGAGTAAAATACGCCGCCCAGGTAAGTAAGTGGAGTTAGCACGAAAGTAGGGATCAGGCTGATATCGTCAAAAGTTTTGGCAAAAATACCGTTAACCAGACCCGCCGTAGCAAACAGTGTTGCGGTGAGCAGTAAGGTCAGCACAATGATCGCAAGATTGTGGATATGAACATCCACAAATAACATCGAAACCACTGTTACAATCAGGCCAATTAACATAGCCCGGGCAACACCGCCGCCTACATAGCCCAGAATAATGACCGACGTAGGTACCGGCGCCACCAGCATTTCTTCCAGGTTACGCTGGAACTTAGCACTGAAAAATGACGACGAAACATTGGCATAAGAGTTAGTGATCACCGACATCATGATAAGGCCTGGGACGATGAACTCCATATAAGTAAAGCCGCCCATCTGACCGATACGCTCACCGATGAGGTTACCAAAAATAACAAAGTACAAACTCATGGTAATGGCTGGCGGCACCAGAGTCTGTACCCAAATGCGCAGAAAGCGCGTGCACTCTTTTATCCAGATGGTGGTTAAAGCTATCCAGTTGTTTCCGGCAGACATTACACCGACTCCTTACGTCCGGCTTCAACCAGACTAACAAATAATTCTTCCAGGCGATTGGCTTTGTTACGCATACTCATTACCTGTATGCCCTGCTCCGTCAGTTGACTGAACACCGGATTCAGGCCATCGGATTTGGCCACGTCTACTTCCAGCGTACTGCTATCGAGTAAGCGGTATTCGAAGCCCTCAAGGCTAACATCGGCCGTTTCGCCCTGTAAATCCAGCACAAAGGTTTCGATATTGAGCTTGGATAACAGTGCCTTCATAGAGGTATTTTCAACAATCAGTCCTTTGTCGATGATGGCAATATTACGACACAGCATTTCCGCTTCTTCCAGGTAATGCGTAGTCAGAATGATAGTAATTCCCTGGCTATTTATTTCCTGCAGGAACTGCCACATTGAGCGTCTGATCTCAATATCCACGCCGGCTGTGGGTTCATCGAGAATGAGCATTTTTGGCTCATGCATTAAGGCTCTGGCAATCATCAGACGACGCTTCATACCGCCAGATAATTCGCGCGCGCGGGCATTGCGCTTTTCCCATAAATCGAGTTGCGATAAGTATTTTTCGGCCCGCTCGTGAGCTACGTTGCGAGGCACGCCATAATAGCCGGCCTGATTAAGCACGATCTGCAATACCGTTTCGAACTGGTTGAAGTTAAACTCCTGCGGCACCAGACCAATGCAGGACTTGGCCTGTTCTTTTTGCTTATCCAAATCATAACCAAACACTTTTACGTCGCCTGAGGTTTGGTTTACCAACGAACTGATGATGCCAATGGTTGTTGATTTACCCGCCCCGTTTGGGCCGAGCAGGGCGAAAAAGTCACCCTCTTGCACACTCAGCTCAACGCCCTTTAAGGCATGAACTGAGCCACGGTAGGTTTTTGTTAACCCCGAGATTGTTAACGCTTGCATGCTGATTTCCGTGTTTATTGTTGTGTTACCCTGGGGGGCAGGAATTGGCAAATGGTATGGCTATACACCATACTCGCCTGACCATCCAACCCAACGTCTGTTATTGGTATTTCGTTTTTGTGGCGGGAGGCCTGAGCACAACGGGTTCAGATAGAATTAGATTTCCCATCTATTATGGTAACAAATTTACAGAATTAAAGTGTCTACTTTGCCGGACAAACCATTTCAAAAAACCAATAAAGTATTAAAAAATATACTATAAAGCAATTATACATGCCAAAGTTATACCTATTGCCCGCGTTTAAGGTTTGTTTTCCTTCTATCCCGTGCTATTTTTACATGTTAGCAACAACGCATCTATTTAATGGTGGCTCGAAAGTTCCTCTCATGTCCATTCAATCCACGAAAAACATCGAGTCCTGCCTGGTTTTAATCGTAGATGATGATCACCTCAGTAGTACGCTGGTTGCTAATATCCTGAATAACCTTTGCCGCTCTTTCACTGCTTCCTCTGCTGCCGACGCCATAGAATTTTGTGAAAACAAACTACCTGACTTACTGGTGGTTGACGTAAACATGCCTGATATCAATGGCCTGGAGCTCTGCCGCCAACTAAAAGCCCGTAATGATACCGCTGATATCCCGGTTATCTTTATTACCGCGGATTTAGGTAAAGACGCCCAGGTCGACTGCTGGGAAGCCGGTGGCAATGATTTTGTGACCAAACCGGTGGTGGCCCAGACCATTGTTCACCGCGTCCGTAATCAGTTGCTGAGTAAGCTGCGCCTCGACGCCTTAAGAAAGCTCAGTTATGAAGACAGTCTGACCGGCCTCTATAATCGCAATTATCTGAATGAGGAATATCCCCGCTTATCGCGCCAACTGATGCGCGACCACCAGCCACTAGGGCTGATTATCTTCGATGTGGATTACTTCAAACAGTACAATGATATTTATGGCCATCTGAAAGGTGATATTTGTCTGGAAAAAGTGTCGGCAGTACTGAAACGTTATACGCGCCGGGCCCGTGATGCCGTGGTCAGATACGGGGGAGAGGAATTTATTATGCTGCTACCGAATACCGGACTCTCCGGTACCAGGGAGATAGCTAATCAGATTTTAACCGATATCTATCAGTTGGAAATAGCGCACAAGCACTCACCTTTTGAACGGGTTACCCTGAGTGCTGGTGCAGTGAGTATTCAGAATATAGAACGCTATCCCCTCAATGATGTCATCGAACAGGCTGATATCAACCTGTACGATGCAAAGCTGAAAGGGAAGAACAAGGTGGTTACCGGCTAACCGCTATCGCTGTGCGGTTAACGTTGGATCTTCCTCACCAAGCTCAATGACCACCTTACGGTCAAAGAAAGTGCCTTCATACTCTTTATGTTTACTGCGTTCCTCGCCTAACGCCAGGGTTAGTACCTGCTTTTCGTCTACACCCTGATTAAGCAGGTATTGCTTTACGCTAATTGCCCGTTGCATAGACAGCGCCTGATTGTACTGAGCATCGCCCCGCTGATCGGCATGGCCGGTAAGGCGAGCCTGCAACGATGGGTAGCCGCGTAACGCTTTGGCAATCAGATCCAATTGCTGCTGGTAATCCGGCGCAATGTCATAGGCACCGGTTTGAAACTGCACCACACTCTGCAAGGTGATGGCCGGCGTATCCTGAGTGCGCGTATCACTTACCTGGGTAGTCATGCTCGCCTGCTGTAACTGTTGAATCTGGCTTTTCATTGCCAGCAAAGAGCGGTCGCGTTGCGACAACAACTCAGCCTGAGCGGTTAACCTTGCCTGATTGGCCTGTAGTTCTTTGTCCTGTTGAATATCATTGCCTACAAAGGCTCCCACTAAGCCAGCGACTGCAGCGCCTACCGGCCCCGCTACCATGGCGCCAATCACCACCCCGGATCCCATACCGATGCCCGCGGCGTGTTCATAAGTTTTCTCTTTGTCACTAGCCATGGCTGGCGCCACTGAAGTTAAGCAAGACATTGCTAGTGCGGCTGAAATGATAGTTTTACGCATAATAGTTTCCTCTGGGTAATCAATTTGTGTTTCGCTGTGAACGATATGAATTACACCAGTCGGATATGGCGCGGTTGGTGTCAGCTTGTGGCAATGTGCTGAGCAAAAAAGGAAAAACATGGCAACTTGTGGCGACATTAACCACCAAACACGTTGCCCGTTGCGAAAACCCGCCTACCGCGGAACAAAAGTGGCAGAAAAATGGCAAGCTCGGGGAATTTATGCCGAACTTCCGCCTAACCCTGTTAACTAAGTTATAGTAGGGGCCGGTATTAGACAGGATGAATGATGTATGCCAAAAACCATTGCCATTGTTGAAGATGATATTGCTATCCGTGATAACTACACCGCCGTGCTGAGCGGACAAGGCTACACGGTTCAGGCTTATGCTGACCGCCCGTCGGCCAGCCTGGCATTCAGCCAGTCTCTCCCCGATCTTGCTATTATCGACATCGGCCTGAATGACGAGATGGAAGGCGGCTTTATGCTGTGTCAGCAGTTACGTCAGCTTTCTCAATCGCTACCAATCATTTTTTTTACTGCCAGGGATAATGACGTGGATACCATCAGCGGCCTGCGTATGGGTGCCGATGACTACCTGACTAAAGACATCAGTATGGCCCACCTGCTGGCGCGCATTGCCGCCCTGTTCCGACGCACAGACTTGCTAGCCACACCCAGACAGGACTCTGATACCATTCGTCTTAGCCACCTTAAAGTGGATGTCAGTCGTATGACGGTGAGCTGGAAGGATATCCCGGTTTCCCTGACCGTCACCGAATTCTGGATGCTGCACGCCCTGATCAAACGCCCGGGACATGTAAAAAGCCGCCAGCAACTAATGGATGAATCGCGCATGGTGGTCGATGACTCCACCATTACGTCACATATCAAGCGTATGCGGAAAAAGTTTGTCCAGCTCGACGAAAGCTTCGACCATATTGATACGGTTTATGGCATGGGATATCGCTGGCAGCAATAGCTGGCTGGTGTAAAGAGGGATCAGACTGGTGAAGTTGCGTTTTTCAATTCGTCTGCAGTTATTGGTACTGTCGCTGTTCTTGTTTGCTATTCCGTGGCTCGGCTATAAGTATGTCTGGGAGCTGGAGCAATACCTGCGCATCGGCCAGGAACAAACCATGATTGGCACGGCCAGAGCGGTTGCCACCGCGCTGCATGAGCGCCCGGCCTTGTTTGACAGCCAGTCGGCATATTTACAAAACGTGCGCCCGGGTACCGATTTATACGCACCGCCCATTGATGTCCCCATTCAGCTCGATGGCCGCTTACAGGAGTGGCAGGCGGTATCGCCGCTCATTCAGTCTTATAACGAAGATAACGTGGTTACCTGGTTTGCCGAACAGAATGTGCCGGTTACCCTGTCGGTGGAGCACATGGTGGGTCGTTACGATCAGTACTTTTATGCCATGTTTGCAGTAACCGATGACAATGTGGTTTTCCGTGCGCCAAACAGTCTGAGCGTTGACCGCTCCGATCACCTGCTGATCGGTATGCTGGATGCGCAGGATACCCTGCACCGTTACATTATTTCTCCTTACGACTCCGGCTGGGTGAATGCTTACCAGCTTGATGACAACCCTGGTCGCTTTCGCGCCGTCGATAATGCGCTGGAAATTCAGGGGCGCTGGGAGCTGACCAGTACCGGTTATAATGTTGAGCTGCGCTTTCCAATTACCATGACATCAGGCGCGCTGGCCTTCGCTATTGTCGATGTTGACGACCCGGTTAACCGCGCCAAACAGTATGCCGTAGGGACCGCCAATCCTAACCAGAGCGATGACCTGGGCACTGTGGTAACCCCATCGCCGGAAATCGAGCGGATACTTTCCGGATTGCGCTACGCCGATTCCCGGGTGTGGGTTATCGATAAACACAAACGGGTACTGGCCCGCTCGGGCTCTATCCATTCTTCTCTCGGGCTTAATGCCGGCAGCCAGGAGAGTAGCAGTCAGGGGTGGTGGCACTATGTTGAACAACAATGGTTGCTGCCGCTCTATTACCAGATACTCACCCGTCCGCCCGGTGATTTTGTGGACGAACTGGCTGACGCTTATGCGCTGGCTGGCAAAGATATCAATCACGCTCTGAGTGGCCAGCCAGATTCACTGTGGCGCCTGACCCCGGACAACAAAGCGGTGATATTGTCGGCCGCCTACCCCATTTACATTGGCGACTCCGTTATGGGTGCCGTGGTAGTAGAACAGACCACCCACGGGATCCGCACATTGCGCAACCGGGCGCTGGAACAGCTTTTTCACGTTATTCTTGCCGTAATGCTACTCGGTACGCTCGGCTTGCTGATGTTTGCGCACCGTATCTCCAGCCGAATTCGCAATTTACGTGATGATACCGAAGCGGTCATCGACCCCAACGGCAAAATAATTGGCAGCCTGCCGCCATCCCGGCACGGAGATGAAATAGGTGACTTATCCCGCTCATTCAGTGCTGTGTTGAGCCGACTGCAGCAATACAATTCGTATCTTGAGAATATGGCATCCCGCCTTTCCCATGAACTACGTACGCCAATAGCGGTGGTTCGCTCTTCTCTGGATACCCTCGATGAGGTTCAGGATCAGGCCCGGCAACAGGTGTTTTTAAGCCGTGCGCAATCAGGCATAAGCCGACTGAGCAGCATTCTTAACAGTATGAGCGAAGCTACCCGGTTAGAACAGATGATCAGTCAGGAAGACACTGAACGTTTCGATATTGTAAAAGTGGTTGGTGGTTGTGTAGAAGGCTATCAGCATGCGTACCCCCACCGCCAGTTTGTGCTCAGGCTCAGTTGTGAGAAAGTACAGCTCAATGGCTCACCGGATTTGGTTGCTCAAATGCTCGACAAAATCATTGCCAATGCAGTGGAGTTCAGCCAGGCAGAGAGTACTATTGCCCTGCATATGTGGCAGGAACAGCGCACTGTTAAATTGAGTATTACCAATACCGGCCCGTTGTTGCCCAAAGGCATGCATGAGCAACTGACCCAGTCCATGGTGTCAGTGCGCACAGAGGGCAATAATGCCGACGGACCGCCGCATTTAGGCCTGGGGCTGTATATTGCCAATATGATTGTGGCCTTTCACAAAGGTAACATTGTGCTGCAGGATTTACCCGACAAAACCGGGGTCTGTGTGGTAATTTCATTACCCGTTCCCCAGAACTAACCAGAAAAGGCAAAACCATGAGCGAAGCTGATCCGCGGATCGTGGCACTGGAAAAACAGTTCAGCCAGTTACACGTACAATTGTTCGATACTTTCAGTCACGCCCAGTCGGCAGTGATGACGGTGATGCAAACCGGCCGGGATATCGACGAAAACCATGATGATTATACTCAGCTCAAACGAGACTTTGAGGTCACCGTGGCCATGTACCCGGGCAGCGATCAGAGTATGCAACGGAAAATCATAGCCACCAAAGAACTGGCGACAAACCAGCAGACCTCGAATGTCCATTTAACTCAGGTGTGGGCGGCGGCGGTATCAGCCTTATCCTGCGACCGCATGCTGGCGATGATCCCAACCGATTTGCAGGACAATCCCGACGTAGCAGGTGAATTACAGCATAAACGCCGGGAACATCTGGCGATGTGGCAGGAGCGGCTGGAAAATCCTTAACGCCATCAGGCCGGGCTACTTTTTGCCCGGCGCCGACGTCATACTGCTATCCGGCACATTTTTTAGCATCATAAGTTGCTTACGGCGGTGCATCACATAAGCCAGGCGGCGCATGCTTACATTGGTATCTTTTTCATCCTCGATATCCACCCCGAGTAATCGTTCCAGCAGATCCTCCAGTGTGAGAATGCCTTCCAGGCCACCGTACTCATCGACAACCAGCACGATATGCACATGGTTTTTAATAAACTGATCGAAGGTGGAAGACAGCGGCATGGAGCTCAGTACCGTAACCATGCTCATGCGATATTGTGATAACGGGTTGTCGCCATGGCCTTTTGCCTGGGCAACCAGCAGATCAGCACGCATCACAAAGCCGGTGATTTGCTCTGAATCGCCCTCTTCATAAATGGGAATACGAGAGTATTTTATGCTGCCATGTTTATGGAAAAACTCAGTGATGGTTAAGGTTTCCGGTACCGAAAATACCTGTGTACGGTGGGTGATAGCATCTTTCACCGTTAGCTCGTTGAGAGTAAGCAGACTCTTCATAACAGACGCCTCGTGCTCATTGAGTTGGCCTTCCTCGCCACTCAGCTCTGCCATAGCATGCAACTCGGCCCGATTGAGCCCGCGCAACGGGCTCTCTTCCTTGAAGCCTTTAGTCAACCATTCGGACATCTTTACAAAAGGATAGAGCAGAATAACCAGGTACTTCAGGAAATAGGCAGTGATCGGCGCCAGAGCACGCCAGAAAGTTGCGCCCAGGGTTTTGGGGATAATCTCCGAAAAGATCAAAATCAACAGAGTCAGAATAGCCGAAATAAGACCAAGATAAGCATCACCGAAGACGATCGCCGCCTGAGCACCAGCGCCTGCTGCGCCCATGGTATGGGCAATGGTGTTGAGAGTTAAAATGGCTGATAAGGGACGATTGATGTCCTCGGTAAGATGGCGAAGTACCACACCACTGGGCTTCTGCTCTTTTTCCAGAACAGAAATATAGGCTGAAGAAACGCTCAGGATCACCGCCTCGGCGATGGAACACAAGAATGAAAATCCCAGTGCGATAATCACGTAAACGAGCAATAAAATCATGTAAAGCAGTCCATTGAGTCAAGTGTACAAGGGGTATTATGAGGCCTTATCCGGTGGATACAAGCACAGTCAATCGTAACAAACTATCTAATACCAAAGAATAATTAACAAAAACAACCCTCTTTGTTACATTTAACTTACATTCGATGAAAAAGAGGTTCGAATTATGGCTAAAGCTAAATTGTCAGATCAAGTTTCACTGGTGTTGTATTCTGTTTCGTTAATGATCATTACTGCGGGTGTTTTTAACGCATATCTCTAAACGCAAAAGCTCTTTATGAGTGAGCGTTGCTAACACATAAAGTAAAAAGCCGTCAGTTGTACTGACGGCTTTTTTCATCAGGCTGATTGCCGTTTAAATTTACGGATCACCGACCATGATTCGAGCATTACCAGCACACTGACAATCAACACCACCGCGTCTAAAAAGACCAACAGATAGTTGCCATCAAGATAGTACTCTTTTAACTTAATAATCCCCGCCAGGAACGCCATAACAATAACAAAGGTCATGGGCACCAGGGTATAAATCGCCGGGCGCTTCATTTTAATCAGCATCACTGAAATCACCAGCAGGGTCATACTTGCCAGGATTTGGTTGGTAGAACCAAACAATGGCCAGATGATCATACCGCCGCTGCCAGAAGAGCCGCCAGCACCAAAGGCCAGTAACAAACAGCAGGCTACCGCAACCAGAGTCGCTATCACGCCATTTTTCAGTACCGGTAGCTGATAAATTTCACCCCACTCCTGAATAATGTAGCGCTGTAAGCGAACTCCGGAGTCCATAGTGGTACCTGCAAACAACACAACCATTGTAGCCAGGATAGTCGATGAGAACTCTACCGGTAAGCCCCAGCCCTGTTGGATAAGGTTAGCGCCACCTGTGATGAATGCCGCTACCGAGCCATCCCCAAGATGGCTGTATACCTCATGCCACTCTTCTGGTGATGCGGCTAATGCCACGCCGCTGACCGCAACAATCGTCACCAGAGCCAGACAACCCTCACCTACCGCACCAAGGTAACCAACGAAACGGGCATCCGTTTCTTTATCCAGTTGCTTCGAGCTGGTACCCGAAGAAACGATCCCATGAAAACCCGACACCGCGCCGCAGGCAATAGTGACGAACAACAAAGGGATAATACTGGGGGTATCCACCGCTGTCTGGGTATTAAACGCAGGTGCCGTAATATCCGGTAACGACACAAACACCGCTCCATATAGTAAAAACAATCCAACCAGCAACTGCATGCCGTTAATAAAGTCTCTCGGTTGCAGAAGCATCCACACCGGCAGTAGTGAGGCAATGGCAGCATAAATAAACAGAATGATGATCCAGTTGGCATTAGCCGATAAGCCAAACAAGGTATCCGGTAACTCGATAGGAATGTAACTACCGGCAAATACCGAGGCGTAGAGCACAAAGATCCCCACCAGACACATCGGGATCAGGCTAAAATTGCGCTTCAGCAGTTGACCAATAACCAGCGCTACGGCAATTGCCATCCAGGCTGGAAATACCGCGTCGGGCTGGGATACGAAGGATTTGGCAATAACAACGCCGAAAACGGCATTGACCATCAGCAGTACCAGAAATACTACTACCATGAACAGTGAACGGGTGCGCTTACCGATAACATCTTCCGCCAGCGCCCCCATGGACTTACCTTTATGCCGGCTACTGGCCCACAGAGCGCCCATGTCGTGCACGCCGGCAAAAAACATAGTCCCGAAGACGACCCAGAGTACGGCCGGAACCCAGCCCCAGTAAACCGCGATAGCCGGGCCGACAATTGGCGCAGCGCCCGCTACAGAGGTAAAATGGTGTCCCCATAGAACCACTTTGTTGGTGGGAACATAGTCCACACCATCACGCAGTTCGTGAGCGGGCGTTTTGAAATTAGGGTCAAGCTGGAAAATCCGTTCCGCGATAAATTTTGAATAAACAAACCAGCCCAGCAGCATTCCTGCAATACCGAGCAAAACAATTAACACCGAGGCCATTTGTCCACCTTTTATTGTTAATCTACCGGGGCGATAACTTCGCCCGATAATGATTGCGGCTTAAAATAAGGGTCTGACTGACCCTGCTGCGCGATTCTAGCGCTTTTTTATGGGCTCATTGATGTTTTCTTTATAACAATAGACCAATCAACGGCTGAGCAGGATAAATGCAGACACACTGCAGGCTGATACGAAGTCACACCCTGTAATAGTTCAAATTATCCATACGCCATCTTATCAGCAATGATAGTCGTGACGAGTTCACTGTTGGCAGAGAATACCTGCTCAGGGATAATTCCCGCCCCCTATCGAGACTGTCTCATACAACCTTTACAGACATCACAGTACATTCCCCCGCGCTATCCGAGTACGCTTTTGAGCGCGGCCCCACAGCATGTTATCGTGGGTTGATTCGTCCTTTGCGGTGATAGTAAAACATCCACCACGTCATCCCCGCATGCTTTTTAGCAGGGACCCCCTTGCATGCTGTCGTGGCGTTAATACACCTTTTTCGGCAATAGCAAAACATCCACCACGTCATCCCCGCATGCTTTTTAGCGGGCACCCCCTTGCATGCTGTCGTGGCGTTAACACACCTTTTTCGGCAATAGCAAAACATCCACCACGTCATCCCCGCATGCTTTAAGCGGGGACCCCCTGACATGATATCGTGGGTTTAATACGACCTTTCCAACAATCGAGTAGGAGGGAGTTTTACAACTCCCGTCCTCTCACACCACCGGGCATACGGTTCCGTACCACGGCGGTTCATATTA